>Ga0181464_1000298_pt1 | contig 19631 bp, 18 predicted proteins | sample InSIn2gowninarea_FD_119074 | JGI IMG/M metagenome (GOLD analysis project Ga0181464, IMG submission 119074) | Clean room microbial communities from NASA Spacecraft Assembly Facility at Jet Propulsion Laboratory, Pasadena, California, USA -... ...
CGAAGTTTCAAAATAGATTCTTCATAGGCTATTAATTCCTCTTTCTCTTATGTATCCTATAAAGGACTTTAAAACATCTAAATTATTAACAACCTTATATAATTGTTAATTAATATTTCCTTGTGGTAATCTAGCTATTAACTTACCTTGAAGAGAATATGCATCTTTCCTTACATCACTTGAAATTGATTGATAAATAACTTTACTCTCTAAATTCTCAATCAACTTTTCTTCCTTTGCAATATCATTATCGCCATTACTCTCCATTTCATAACTTAAAGCCTTAAACACTAAAAACCTTCTTTTTATGTTGCTAACACTCTTACCAAAATTTAATACTAGTTCAAAATTAGCTCTTTGATGATTATACAGCTTTTTCACTATGCGATTGATTTCACTATCATCACTAATCAGCTCTAGCTTTTGACTTGCAACCTCAAATCGATGAGCTTCAATATCTCTAACGCACACATCTGATCTCTCTCTTTCTTCAGCCTTACGTTTTGTCTCATTAATTTCTCTCATGGCCTCGTTTACTCTATTAGTTAGATTTACTATCGATTCTTCAACAGATTCGAAACGTTGACCTGATCCTCTCATACTATTATCTATTTCCTGCTGCAAAGTTCCCACTAGAGTTTCTAAAGTAGAAATCCGCTCTCTATCTGCATCACTAATAGCCGTAGAGCTCCTTAACTGTCCTACAGTAACTTTTAATTTATTTACTTCAACCTCAAGCATAACAATCCGGTTATTGTTAGAATCAGCACGTCTAAAAGTTCCACGAGGAGCATCTGTAGTGTTTACTTGACCTGGTTTGTTAGTTTGCACTTCACCCATATTTTGCTGTGGTTTGTTAGTTGAAGTTTGTACCTCAACCGTGTTTTTGGCTTGAGGAGTAAAAAAACTTACTAATTGATTAATTCCAATATGTAAGAAAAAATCTTGATCAAATCTTTTCTTTCTATGAACTCCTTTTTTTATTTTCAACTTGTGTTCCTTTGTTTCGAAGTTACTACCATTTGAAATAGATAAAGATTTTTCATGATACATAGTAGAATTTTTTCTTTCCAATTCAGAGTTAGCAGAGCTTCCGATCACATTAGCACCAACAGACATAGCCTGAACAGCAAGAAATAATGTTACTGCTTGTGCAGGACTACCCATAATCAACCTACAGATATTGCTTAACTTAGTTTTAGCATTTACACTCGACTGCTGTTCTGATTCAATAACATTATACGTTTCCTTCACCCAAGTATTCCTAGAACTACGTACTTTATCACTTAATATGAACTTATAATAATCTAGATTAAAGCCCTGATCACCTTGAAAACACTCCTTTAATAACGTAGGCTGTGCTTTTAATTCTTCTCTAAACTGATCTCTTACTTTTCTTATTAAGCTGAAATACTCTTTTGAGTCACTTAAATGCTCTTTAAGCTCTTTTAGAACGTTTTCATAAGCAACAGGAGATAAACTATACTTACCAACTAACCCTTGTAACCTGACAATCTCTTTCTCAAAAACCTTTTCTGATAATCCTGATTCTAATCCTTCCTTTAATTCTTGAATTTTATCTCTGAACATTCCTTCCCATAATGCTTTATCAAAGTAATTAACCTCATCAAGTGCTTTAGCAAAATAACCACGTGGCAAACCACTTATTAAACTCCAAAACCAATTTGATATAGTTTCATTCACTGCAGATAAAGCATTACCTACCGAACCTTTAGCTAACCCTTCTAGTATATTTGTACCAGAAGATTTTTTAGATGATTCTGCTAACATCACTAACCCTTGACTGTAATCATTTTACTTATATAACTTAACTGAAATAAGCATGACTGACTAGATATAGGAGCTATGATAAGTTGTCAAGTATAAAAATCTAAATTTGAAATTTTTTTTATTTTGAGAAATTTTATTCCCAATTAAAAATATTGTGAATATAACAAAAAAATAATGGAAAATTCTGCTGTAGCTAGACTATTTCTACTAATTTTATTAATTACCTATGTATCATTTTTCATAAAATCAGCATACCGAAGTGAGAGTTGTTTTTATGAGTATCTGTTAGTTTAGTAAAAGGAACTAGAAAATTTGGAAATGTATTTCAATTAAGGTTTTATGCTATAATTTGCTCTTTAAAAAAACGTTAATGGGGTAGTAGCAATAAAAGTATTACGTTTACTACTTTACTTTTTAATTCCTATTTTGTTATAGATCTTCATATTTTTTCTCTCTGTTCTCAATCATATATGAACTTGTTAATGCTTTATACCATTCTTAATATACGCTAACATAGCCAATTTCACTAACTTTACATAACAGGTGAGAGAGCGAGTTTGTTTTGTATAGTAGCCTCCACCATATCATATTAAAGAAAAGGGCGGTTAGCTCAGCTGGTAGAGCATCTCGTTTACACCGAGGAGGTCGGCAGTTCGACCCTGTCACCGCCCACTAAATGGAGTGAGCAATGGCTTTTTCTAAGTTTTTGGATGCTAAAAATGACGCATCTTTTAAAAAAATCTTTGGCTCTGAGAAGAACAAGGATATTCTAATTCACTTTTTGAATAACATTTTAAACCTTGAAGAAAAAAACAGAGTTGAAAGTGTTGAATTTTTAGGAACTGTATGGGGATCAGAGATTTTATACGAAAAGGAGAACATCGTCGATATATTTTGTCGTGATTCTCAAGGTCAAAGATTTATAGTTGAAATGCAGCTTGCAAAGGACAAGTCATTTGACAATCGTGCTTTATATTACTCTAGTCGTGCTTATTCCAGACAAGCAAAAAAGTCTTATAAATATACTGATCTAAAATGTGTGTTTTTCATAGCGGTATCAAACAATCAGCTATTTTCGAATGATATAGAGTGTGTGTCCAGGCATGGAATTACAGAATATAAAACACATCGAAATACGCTACCAGGAATGCAATTTGTGTTCATTGAGCTACCTAAATTCAAAAAAGATAAGGTGGAAGAGTTAGAAAACATAGTAGATTGCTGGTGTTATTTTTTTAAACATGCAGAAGAAACGACGAATGAAGATTTGAAAAAAATAGTAGAAGAGTCGCCAATAATGAGTAGGGCCTATGAAGAATTAGAGGAGTTTAGTTGGTCAGAAGGGCAATTAATAGCCTATGAAGAATCTATTTTGAAACTTCGAAAAGAAGAAGCAATTGTGGAGCAAAAACTTGATGATGCTACTAATACAGGGATTCAAATTGGACAAGAAAAAGTTAAAATTGAAATAGCAAGAAATCTGCTTAAATCTAAGGTGTCAATCGATATTATATCTCAATCCACAGGACTTTCTATTCACGAGGTAAAAGCGCTTCAAGAAAAATAGCCCCACTTCAATCTTAACCTAATGAACAAGGTATTTCGCTTTCAATTTCTGCCCATAAAAACCCCATTATTTTACATAACCTGTTAATAAAGCTCTCTTTTTCTCCATGATATAGGGATTTTTTGCCCATTTAGAGAAATTTTAAAAGTAAATAAGTCAATAATTGAATTATGTCTGATGCTGAAGATAAGGTATGTTTTTGCTAAAAAAATGTTGCCATATACACAGATTTGATTATTTTAATACCATGGTTGGTATGTGTGATGGATTTTACAATGGGAATTTTATATGCATAAGTTGAAGTATGGTTTCTGTTAAGCGTTTAAATAAGCTCTTATTCTATGCTGTAAAACAAGGTAATCTTAATAGAGTGAAAAAACTTGTTGCAGAAGGGGCTGACTTTAAAGCTATTGATGATTTCGGCTTAACTTTTCTCCACTTTGCTGCTCAAGGAGGTAAGTTGGATGTAGTTCGGTATTTTGTAAATCAAGGAATTGATATGAATGTTAAAGCCAATGATGGCAGTACTCCTCTCTATTTTGCTGTTAAAAAAGATAATTTTAATATAGTACAGTATCTGATAGAAAAAAATGCTAATGTTAGTTTTAGAGAAAGTGATAATTGGACTCTTTTACACCTGGCTGTTTGTAATTGTAATTTTGATATAGTAAAGCGTCTTGTAGATGGAGGAATTGATATTAATGCCCAAATTAATGACGGAAGCACTCCTATGCATTTTGCTGTTGAAGGAGATGATTTTAATATAGTCAAATACCTTATAGAGAAAGGAGCTAATGTTAATATTAAGGATGATGATGGGTGGACTCCTCTACACTGGGTTACTCTTTATGGTAGTTTAGATGCAATGAAATACCTGATAGATGAGGGAATGGCTGATTTTAATGTTCAAGATAATGATGGTTGGAATGCTATACATTGGGCTGCTTCAGAAGGTAAGTTAGACATAATAAAATACCTTGTTGAAGAGAAGAGAGTTGATTTTAATGATTGTATTTCAGCAATTTTACACATGGCTAAAGAAAATGGTAACATGAATATAGTTCAATATCTTACAGAAAATATCCGTCTTATGGAAAACGCATAATCTTTGTCTTTTCTGCGTGTTAAGCCTCCTATTAACTTTTTTCACATTAGAGCTCTTGCATAACTCACGCGTACAACAACACGTACAATGATGTTATTATATAGTGGAGACCCAGAGGAACAAGATCTTTTATTTTAAGTGTACCCAAGGGCCTTGAGTACTTATTAAATTATCGTTGTAGACCTGCACCTTGAGATACATTTGTCTCATTTAGCAAGCTTCCTGGAAGTTCATTACCGTATGCCGCAAACTTTTTGATTCCCTCGTGAAGATTTGCTGCTGCATAATTAATCTTTCCATCTAACAATCCTTCTTCCATTTCTACGTCAGGTTGAACATCCTGTATGTCTGTACGCGCTCTCATTTTGCCAACTACCATTCCAACGACAAAAAGTGGCAAAACAAGCATTGCTAATACCATCAATGACCAGCCATTAACAGATTTTAAAAAATCCATCGAGTTTTCACTGATAGCACCCCGTGTAGTAGAAGGTAGAAGGGGTAAGCTAGACGTAACTGTGTTATTAACAAACGGCACCTCTATAACAGTAGACGTACAATTACCATTTTCAGCGCTGAGTGACGTTAAACTAGTTTGAGCACCATGATCACGAAGTAATGTCTCTATTTCTTTATATTCGTTAAGCTTTTTTTTCTTATCAATCCTAATAAAATCAATCTCTTCATCAACCTTATTAACCTCACTATATCCTTGAAGAGCAAGATCTAAAGGTGTTTTGCCATTCAAGTCTTGAGCGTTAACATCAGTAACATTATTATTAATCAAAAGTTGTACAATTCCACGATTGCCATTCAAAGCTGCTTCATGGAAAGGAGTGCGGCAATATATATTTTTAGCATTAATATCAGCTCCTCTATCAACTAGACGCCGCACTCCTTCGAATCCAGGATCATTATACCTTAAATCCATTCGACGCGAAGCTACTAGATGCAAAATAGTTTCACCTTTATTAGTTGTTGGATCATTGATTTTAGCTCCACTCTTAAGTAGAGTATTTATTACCATTATCTGAGTACTAGAAGAACTTAAATTCAAAGCTACCATATGGAAAGGGGTTCTGCCGTCCCTACTTCGAGCATTGATATCAGCTCCATGTCCAAGTAGAAATTTTATCATTTTTGTCTTTGTTCGTATATCATCATAACTTCCAGAAACGGCTGAATGCAAAACAGTATAGCCGCTTTTACTTCTAGCCTTAATACTAGCACCACTATCAAGTAGATAACGTACCAACTCTAAGCTGCCTTCACTAGCTGCTGAATGTAAAGCAGTATAACCATCGCAATCTTGAGCATTAACATCAGCGCCATTCTCAACCATAATCTTTAACATTTTAGGAGAATAAGTACGACCAAAGGCCTCTTTCATGAGCGGAGAAATAATATCAGCCACTATAACATTCATATTCTTTGCTTCTGTGACACACTTGTTAAACCGCACAAAATCTTGATCATGCACCGCAGAAGAAAAGTTCTCCCTCAGCTGTGCAATTTGTGTTTCATTTGCAACCATATAGCCTCCGAAATAAAATATAAAATTATATTGTGTTTATGGCATTACTTAAACAAATGTAAAGATTTTTTTATATAAAATAAAGAGATAGTATAATCATTTCTTTTATGAAAAACTTGGAAGATTCAACATAATCTCTGGTATCGTGAACTTGAGACATGGTTTTTAGTCTTATTTCTTAATCTTTATTACCTGATCTCATATTAAAATACATATAAATATTTGCTTTTCTTTTCTTTAGTTGTACCATACCATCAATGGTCTTAGTGATGAGTTTGTAACGAGGCTTTTTGTATGTTAAAAAAACAATTCCTATCTTTAGGTGATCCTAATAAACAAAAGGAGCTCTTTGAAAGGGCTTTACCTATTCTTGAAAAACGCAATCACCCTGTTGTTTCTCGAGTAAAATCAGTATTAAATACGCTAAGCAATTCTGAGTATTTAGAACCATTATCACAAGCAGCAAAAGAGGGTAACTTGAGCCGGGTTAAATCTCTCATTGAAAATGGTTCTAGCGTTAATGATAAAGATGGTAATGGCATGGTACAACTACATTATGCTGCTAATCACGGCAATTTAGATGTTTTGAATGTCTTATTAAAAGGCAGAGCTGACGCTACTCAAGTTACTAATAAAGGCAATACAGCATTACATATTGCTGCTAATGTAGAAGTTGTAAGATCCTTATTAGAGTATGGTGCAATTTACAACATTAAAAACAAGGAAGGTAAAGCACCTATCGATCTTGCTAAAAATGACGATATTAGAAATTTACTAAATCTTACTAATGAACTTTTTGAAGATGCAAAAAATGGTAATCTTCAAGTTATTAGCAAGTTACATAATCTAGAGAAAGATAAGTTTATAGCTGTAACAAATGCTCGTAACGATCAAGGTCATACATTACTTCAAGTTGCAGTAGCTAATCAACACAGAGATATTGCAATTGAGTTATCAAAAATCCTGAAAAACCCTGGCAAAGTACCGTCTAGTAGTATGGAAAGCATAAATGTAGCAGGTCCAAGTAGTAGGAGTTTTGGCAATCTTCCTTCTTAATCATAAGAAAAAATTAATGATTTAGAGGCTTTTATTGAAAATTTATTGGTCCCAACTATATGAGAGATTTAGAGTCAAAGAGGAGCATGGTAGTCGTTTCTAGGTATACTCCTCTTTATTGCTTGAGATAACTCACTAAATTCTTAACTCTTCTGGGCGGAATTCGGCAGTGTCTTAAGAAAAGATTAAAAACTCTATGGCTCAATATTAAAGCCATAGGATTGATTGTATATACTTATGGTCTTTGTTGTCCAGCAGCAGCGCCATTCAATTGCTCAGGCGCTTGTGTGTCGCTAAACTTACTTGATACTTTATCAAATGCCAAAACAATTAGCATTATAGGCAGTGCAACAATCCAAATAACAGCTGAAGCAACATAACTTAAAATTTTGCTAACAAATTTAGCAGTTTTGTAACTATGGTCTACTGCTTTATCTTGTAATTCGTTAGCATAGTTTACTAAAGAGCTCGGATTGTCTGAGTATCCTAGTTTCGACAATCCTTTTTTTGGCCAGTATGACAAGTACGCAAAAGCAAGATACGCAAGCTGTAAAATTGCATCGGTTACCGCAAAACAGCATAATCCAATTAGATCATGACTTCTGTTATTTCTGCGACCTATCTTATCATAGTGAAAACCTCTCTGAACGCCAAACAGTACATCCTTCACTGGTCCAACAACACTATCAACGTAATGCACAGATTTGTAAAATCTATTTTCTGGAACTTGCGTGTAATCTTTTGTATCCTTAGTAGGAACAGTGCCGTACTTAGCATAGTACTTAAAATTTTCCAATGTATTTGACATATTATCTCCTTGATTAATGATTATTTAACTATTATAGTGTAACTTGTAAACAATGTCAACACTTTACACTCACCGACAAATATTGCTTAATATATTCACCAGTCACGCTTTTTGGTGTGTTTGCCACTTCTTCTGGTGTTCCAGTCGCAACAACCTTGTCAACCTTGGGGGGAATTGTTTCGCAAGGGATCTAACGCATCCGTTCATGGCAGTGTCTTAAGAAAAGATTAAAAACTCTATGGCTCAATATTAAAGCCATAGGATTGATTTATATATTATTTTGGTTATGCTCCAGCATATAATCCAGTAAAATTAGCAGCTTCAGGATTCTTTTTCATTTCACTAAACTTACTTGATACTTTATCAGCAGCCAAAACAATTAGAGTTATAGGCAGCGCAACAATCAAAATAACAGCAGTAACAACATAACTTAAAATTTTGTTAACAAATTTAGCAGTTGCCCAACCATGGTTTGATGCTTTATCTTGTAATTCGTTAGCATAGTTTACTAAAGAGCTCGGATTGTCTGAGTATCCTAGTTTCGACAATCCTTTTTTTGGCCAGTATGACAAGAACGTAAAAGCAAGATACGCAAGCTGTAAAATTGAATTGACCACCGCAAAAGAGTATAATGCAATTAGACCAATTACTCTCATTCCTGGCACCTATCACATTACAGTCTCTCTGAACACCAAACACTACATCCTTCACTGGCCCAACAACACTATCAACGTAATGCACAGATTTGTAAAATCTATTTTCTGGAACCTCCGTATAATCTTTTGTATACTTAGTAGGAACAGTACCGTACTTAGCATAGTCCTTAAAATTTTTACACACACCTACCACATTAACCTCTTAATTAATGATTAACTGGTTAGCATAATGTAACTTGTAAACAGTGTCAACACTCTATGTTCACTGACAAATATTGCTTAAGATATTTACCAGTCACACTTTCTGATGTGTTTGCCACTTCTTCTGGTGTTCCAGTTGCAACAACCTTGTTAACCTTGGGTGGAATTATTTCGCAAGGGATCTAACGCATCCGTATTTCCTAATGCGGAAGTGCAGTTATGTATAGTGCATCAAATAAGGAACTCGCTGAAGTGTGTATCTAGCAAAGATGTGAAAAGTTTTATGAGCGATTTGAAGAAAATATATCAGGCTTCAAACAAGGAAATTGCTGAAAATTATTTATTGGAATTGGATGAAAAATGGGGTGCAAAATACCCAATGGTTATAAAATCGTGGCAAAATAATTGGGAAAATTTATCCGGTTATTTTAAGTATTCTGATCCGGTTAGGAGGCTGGTTTATACTACCAATCCAATTGAGGGTCTGCATAGACAAATCAGGAAATTCACTAAAACCAAGGGCGCATTTACCAGTACAAACGCCTTGTACAAATTAGTATATTGTGCTATAAAAAAGGCAGAGCGAAATTGGACTACGGCTATACCTAATTGGGCTTTAACTATTTCTCAGCTTGATATTTTCTTTCCCGGCAGATTGAAAATTGAGTTGAATTAAAAATGCGGTTTGACACACTTTGTTGAACGTTCCCAAAGTAAACTATTGATGCTACCTTTCTCTGCCTGCCAATACATTACCCTTCTTCCGAATCCTGCGGCATCCCATGCAGAGCTTTTAGTCTTTGGTTTATTGAATAATTGTTTGAAGGTTTTTAATAACATTTTTCCTCTTTAAATTGTTAATTATTCAGCTTTTGTGCAGGATATTCTTGTATCTTACTTCAGCTTATTTCTTCATCTTTTCTCAGATCACATTCTCATGTCTGATTGTTTTTGCACTTTCAATATCACGTTCCTTGATAATTTCAGCCATTTCTTTTTCTGCTTCAAATTCTTCTCTTACAAAAGCTACTAGAACCTCTGGTATAGTTTTATTCCATAATTCTGCTACTTCTATAAGATATTGAGCCAATTCACCGAAACTTATATTAACATCAAGTCTTTTTTGGTTTTGAGTCATATGTTAACCACAATCTTGAAGCATCACTTACTTACATTTTTTATAATTTTATCAATCCTTTTGTTCAGTTGAAATTTTTGATAACTCAGCTTCTAACTCTTCTATAGTCGGCAGAGCTGTTTTGATATTCTCTGGTAGACTTTCAGTTATTCGATATTCAGCAAGACCTATTGGTTTAGTCATATCTTTCAGTGTGTATTTAGCAAGTACATCATTTTTAGATTTACATAAAATTAATCCTATAGAAGGTTGGTCGGTTGCATGCTTTACTAGATCATCAACAGCAGAAAGGTAGAAATTCATTTTACCAGCATACTCTGGCTTGAAATCTTTATCTTTTAGTTCAATTACTATAAAGCAACGTAACTTTAAATGATAAAACAACAAGTCAATGTAGAAGTCCTTATCACCGACATCTAAATGAAATTGTCTACCAACAAACGCAAATCCTTCACCAAGCTCTAGCAGAAACTTTTCCATGTGTCCCACAAGCCCTTTTTCAATTTCTCTTTCGTGAGCATCCTTACCTATGCTTAAGAAGTCAAAAATATACGGATCTTTTAATGTATAATGTGCTAAATCAGATTGTGGAGATGGTAATTTATCTTTAAAATTAGTTATTGCTCTTCCCTGACGTTTATGTAGTCCAAGCTCTATCTGCATAACCATAATGTTACGTGACCAGCCATGCTCAATTGCCTCTTTTATATAAAATAATCTTATTTCATGACTTTCTATTTTTTCTAAAAGAGTGATATTGTGGTACCAAGTCAATTGTGCAAGAGGCTCCTGCACAAATTCAATCTCTGGATATTCCTCAGCAAATTTACGCATATATTTCAAATTTCTAGGGCTGAAACCTTTCATTTCTGGAAATGCACTTTTCAAATCCTTACTTAACTGATCAATAATTTTAGAACCCCAGCCATGCTCTTTTTGACGTTTTAAGATTTCTGTGCCAATATGGTGATAAAGCAAAATAAGCTTACTATTTACTACAAGCGCTGCTTTATAACGACTAGCGGCAATATAATCCTTTAACTGATCTAAAAACTCTGTGTATTCCTTTGCTATAATTCTTGTCATAACATTCCTTTCAACGATTTCTACCATTATATGATTCCCTTATTCGTAGAAAAAACAATTTTTCTCTTTGGTTTCTGACCTGCAATTTTCAATTCAGCTTTGATGCGTTGCCTTAAATTCAACAGGTCATTTATTTGGACTTCTGCATAACGGACTACATGGTCACCATAGCCAATAGAAACAACTCGCTCACCACTCTGTAGTTTTTTAATTGCTTTCTCAACTTGAGTTAAATATTCTTCTGTGTACATTTATTTCCCGCTCATCCACTTGCTTTTGACTATTTTTTTTGACTTCTTTTTATTTTCAGCTTTTTCACTCAAACTATTCCACTTAGCTTCTTGCCAGCGATCAACTCCCAGTGCAATAGACGCAGCTCTTGCATAAATTCGGCAATCAAGTGCTTCGTTACGATCTCTTATTTTCTGCCACTCTTGTTTAGTGTAACCTTTTACTACTTTGGTAATTAACTGTTCTGCAGTGAGCTGTTTAAAATATTCAGGTGAGTATTCTGGGAAATGACAATATCCTGGTGGGAATCCCTCCTCATTTTGTAAAATATTGATAGTATTTTGTTAACATCATTCAACTTTCCTTTCAAAATAGCAGCATGTATGTCATCTTGAGCTAAATGGTAATCAAGAAAGGTCTTTATTACTTCATTTTTGGTTTCAAATAATTCCTTTGTCAAAAACTTTAGCACGGCTTCATAGTTATAACTCTTTTCATTGCGCAACATCTTAGCTAAAAAAGCTGCAGCAAAATACTCCGCAAAAGTACGGTGGGTAAAGGTAATTTCATCGTTAGTAGATTGGATTATTCCAACTGATTTCATCTCCTGCTCCTCTTCTTCAGACGGAAGTTTTCTGCCTACAAAGGCTTCCTTCATTTCAGGAAACAGTATTCTAATTGCTAAACGCATATGTATCTTGTTAAGCCCTTCTGTAAACAAAACTTTTTGCACTTTGTTAAAGCCAACATTTACTCCTATTTTTCCAGCATATACTCGATATTTAGTGTCTATAAAGCGATCATACAGCTCAAGCATGTCAAAATTTTCAGGAAAAGTAGGTTTTTGATTATAAAGCTGACTCAAAAACAGCGAGTCCTTAAGTTCCTCTTGAAAAGCTTCGGCGACCATTTTCATCTGCAGAGGAATACCCATGAACTTTCTTTCCTTATCTCCAATAGAGTCAGAAATAAATTCCAGAAGTTCTTGAATGTAATTATCTAAACATGCTTGAGTTACATTAGCATTGAGATCTTTTTGCCAAAATTTCTTCAAAAACTGTTTCTGATCTTCTGAAAAGAAAGGCTTAAAAGTATATGCAACTGTTGATAAACTATTTTCCAATTCATTTCTAAGATGCAACCTTGTAGATATTAATACTTTTTCAACTTTAGTTTTTTGCAGTGCTTTGAGTAGATTTAGGACATTTTTTTGACCTACACTGGTAATTTCATCAAAACCATCTAGCAACAAAATTATATTGCCGCTATTATTCAGACGCGATTTTAATAACTTTCTGGTTAGTGCGCTTGATAGAGTATTGCTATCATCTACATGTAGAAAAGCAACAATATTATCAATATTACTAAAACCTACTTCTTGTTCTAGTTTATCTTTATACTCTACCAGATTTATTCGAATAAGCCATTTAGAGTCATCTGCTTTTTGAGTTCCAAAGCGAGTTAATGCTGTTGTTTTACCCATTCCTGGCTCTGCAGCAACAACAATAAATCTCTCATCGAATGTACTAATATCGTTTACATTCACCATCTTTATAGAGGTATTGCCTTCTGAATATTCCTTCTCTGGCAAATCACTTTCGTAGCTTTCTATATATCTGCGAAGTCCGAATAAAGTTTCTCCATAAGATCTCTGCCAAATTAAATCTCCATTATTTTCTTTCCTAAGTGAGTGGATAGTATAATTTGAGTACACATCACACAAATTTTTAAAATTACTTTCTTCAGCATTTTTATTTAATGCTATAAATCTAATAGGATTACTTCTATCAGGATCTTCTTCACTGAAACTACGTATCCTTTTTCCATTTGTTAATTTTAAAAGTTCTTCCTTGCTGGTGTTGCTAATTGCAAATAAGTCAGTTAGATTGTCATCTCTCAAAACTCCTTCTTCTACTTTTACTTTTTTAACGAGTTTACGGTCAATGTAATGATCTTCTGTTTGGCCTAGGCTAGGAAGTGGCTTTCCTATCTCGATTTTTTTATCGTTAACAAGTTCAACAATTGTTTCTGAATCGACTATTGCATTCAAATCACCATTATTTCTATCTACTATTTTGCTTAAAGGAACTTCTTTCCCTTGGAAAACAATCTTTTTTGCTAAAAGTTCATTCTGAGAATCATCGGTCAGATCATTAAATCTTACTTCAATGTTATTTCTCTCTTGGCATTTTGATGGATTATTCTCCACATATTCGGTGACATGCTTGCTTAAATTACTACCTTTTTCTGTTACTAAAATGACTTGAATGTTGTGATTCTCTTTTAAAGCTTTAAATACATTCTTGAAGAATTCTTTCATTTTATCATTCAGTGCATCATCGCATTCAATGACTAGTAAGTATTTATGATCAATTTTCTTCAAAAAGCTAATGAATATCTCTCCTCCCAAATAAAAAACATACTGTAATTGCTATTGAATGATGGAGAGACATACTCCATTATTTTAGTGCGAAGTAACAAATTCAATAGAATGAGTTCTTCAAAAATAATTTAAACTTTTACAGTAGGAGTAGTCTCATGAAATATTATAGCGGATTAGATGTCTCACTCAAAGAAACTTTTATTAGTATAGTTGATGAGAAAGGAAAAATTGTTAAAGAAGAAGTTGTTGCGAGTGAAAGCAGTGCAATAGCTAAGTTTCTGTTTAGCCAGAGCAAAGAATACGAATCTATAGGAATAGAAAGTGGACAACTATCAATATCAATGTGCAAAGGGTTGAGGAACTTTGGATTGCCAGTAATTTGTGTAGATGCGAGACATATGGCAGCCGCGTTATCTGCAAGGATCAATAAGAACGATAAAAATGACGCAAGAGGTATAGCTCAAATGATGAGAGCTGGGCTATTTAAAGAGGTATTAGTAAAATCAGACGAAGCTTGTCAGATTAAGATAGCGCTTGGAAGCAGAAGACAGTTAACATGCAGCAAATACCAAATTATTGGAACAATAAGAGGATTATTGAAGATACATGGGATAAAGTTTGGTCAAGGTTCCAGAGTTGAAAGCTTCTCTTTAAAAGTGCAAAAAGCAATTAGTAGTCTAGATAAAATCAGTAGGAACTCAATTGAAGAACTAATAAGTAGTTTAGAAGCAATAGAAGAATCAATAGGAAAACTTAACAAAATACTTTCAGAGCAAGGTAAAAAGGACGAAGATTGTAAGTTATTAACTACTGTACCAGGAGTTGGTATTATAGTAGCAATGACATACAAAGCTGCAATAGATAATCCATATAGATTTGAAACATCTTATGCAGTTGGAGCCTATATTGGATTGAGCCCAAGACAGTACGCTTCTGGGGAGATTAATCGTCATGGTAGTATATCAAAGATGGGACCATCAGAGTGTAGAGCTATGTTGTATGAAGCTGCACAATCTTTACTAACAAGATGTAAAAGGACGTTTAAATTGAAAAGCTGGGGATTAAAACTTGCAAAGAAAAAAGGTATAAAGAAAGCAATTGTTGCAGTAGCAAGAAAGTTAGCAGTAATTATGCATAGGATGTTAGTTAATAAAACAGAGTTTTGTTATCAATAAATATCATTGAAATAAATAATTTTATGTGAAGTAAAGATAGTAATGCCGATGGAAGGGATAAGCAAGATGGTAGGGTGAAGCCTAGACTTCGTAAATAACATATTGCCGTCCACTTCCGCCTAACAAGTATAGTGCGGCTTGGCTAAAATATAGACTAGCCATATATCAGACCGCGGAGAGAACCATGGAAAGCATACTACATCAATTTAAAGAAGGTTAAAGATAGAATGTCAGTATTTTAACTGTCAACAATACAACTTTTGATTGAATAAGATGAAGTAACGGTATCCGATTCGGGTTGGTTAATAAAAAAATATTTTGTATTTTAAGGGTATAAAAAGATGTTACCAAAAATATTAAGAAACTTTAATGTATTTGTAGATGGTAGAGGTTATGCAGGAAAAATTGATGAGATAACTTTGCCAAAGCTCCATAAAAACAGAGGAATATAGAGCTGGTGGAATGGATATACCAATAAGCATTGACATGGGGATGGAAAAGCTTGAAGCAGATTTTACTTTTTCTGAATATGATACAGAGCTATTCAGACTCTTTGGACTCATAGATGGGAGTTCAGTATCTCTGACACTTAGGGGTGGAATGCAGGGTAGTGGTAGTAATGACATAGAAGCAGTTATTATAAATCTCAGGGGAATATTCAGAGAATTTGATTTTGGTAGCTGGAAGCCTGCAGAAAAAGCCACTCTTAAATGTAGTGTAGCTGCCCACTATTATAAACTCACCATCTCTGCTCAGGAGCTAATTGAAATCGATGCTGAAAACATGATTCGGAGAATTAATGGTGTTGATCAAATGGCCTTACTGCAGACAGTTTTAGGTATTTAAGTTTTTATTTTTATAGAAGGAAATTCGTGCAAACAATAATACTAACAACTCAAAGTATTAGAAGTCTTGAGTGAAAAATTGTATTATAGTTGAATTTTATATCAAAAAATATTTTCAATGATATAAAAAATTATTATTGACTTTCATGCAATTAGAGAACCCTATCTAAATTGAGAAAGGCATGGTCATTATTTCCATAACAATCATTTTCTGTGACCTTAAAGGTTTTATATACCTTCATAGCTCCTAAATACGCGCTAGATTGAACTGTATGTAGAACTTTCAGGTTATTGTCTTCTAGGAAAGTTCCCAGACCAAAAGTGTCTTTTCCAAAATCCAGAGAATTTTTCATAGAGTTTAAATATGAAGAAGAAGCTAATTGGTAAATTCCGCATAATATATCGGCCGAAAAATTTTGGCACGCATTTTCTACTTCACTTTTCATTTCTGGAAAGAAGTGCAACATACTCTTAATGTATGGGATAAACTCTAGCAAATCACTCGAATACACAGCTCCATCTTTTACTTCACATTCTCTTAAGAACTTTATTGTTTTATTTTTTAACTCTTGGCCAAAATCATCGAATAGTTGTGTTAACTTGAAAGTACTTGGTAAATCCTGATACTTTTCTAAAAGCTTATATCGTTCTAAAAATTGACGCTCAGGTTGCGTGAAAGCATTGAGTTTACGTCTATTTTTGTAATTTTCACCTAAGCTTTCCGTCTTATAGCGAACGCTACGAAGTGCACTTTCATTGCTAAAGTGAAAATTATTAGTTGCGTTTGCTAATTTAAAAAAGTCATCAAGCTCTTTTTTAAATTCAGCGTACCATTTTACAGATGAGCCTGCTACATATGCAATCTCACCTAATTTTACTACTTGCCCAACTACAGGTATGAATTGTGCTACTGTCTTTGCAATCCATAAAGCTTTGTTTTGGTGTCCTCTATCTTCATCTCCCGAAATTAGCAATGGCCAGTCCCGCACTCTTTTTATTCTTAAATTTCCATCTTTATCTTTGAGAATTTCACCAGTTTTAGGATCGAACACCTCTTTAATTTTTATTATTTGGTGTGTGGAGCGGGTGTAGCTTATTATGTTCATCTTCTGCAAATCTTCCTTCTCTCTTTTTGATAAATTTATAAATATTTTACAAACCTCTCCAACTTGAAGATTACAGGCATTTATTAAATTTGGTATAGTTAGATAATTTGTAATATCTAGAGAATCTATAAGAGAAGGGATATAACGATTCATTATACTTTTTTGAATACGTCTTAACATCTCTTCGCATCCCGGTGCATCAAAAATTACTGTACTTGCATGATAGCCAGTTTTTTCAAAATCATCATTTGCAACAAAATAATCACCTTCTTTTTTAAGATACTTTGCGGAAAAAGCTGTAATTGGGCCAAGCCATGCGCCAAGTGAGTGTCCGGTGATGAACAGTTGTATATTTGATCCTTTCTCCTTATTAACTTCTTTAAGAACACTGATGATCTTGTCAGTAAACGTAATCGCAGAGTCAATTTGAGAAGTATGATGGTTTAAGAAAACACCCTTAATATCTGCAACTGCGCCACCAATATTTTTAGTTCCGCTATGGACAATAATAACTTGTTGTGTATCAGGGTTCCAATATGCTGCACCAGAATAGCCATTTGAATTACCCTCATTATATCCAACAGTGAGTAGCTTCCAGTTACCTATACGCAATTCCTGATACACTACTTCTCCATGTAAATCTCGCCCTTTTTCACCTGTGTAAAGGTCCTCATCTTTTTTATAAATTCCCTCTAAAAGAGATGTAAACACGTAATTATTTGGACAAGAAACCGATTTTCTTAATGCGTTAAGCTTATCTTGTAAAGATTGACAGTTGATTGGTTGAGTGGCTATTAAATTTTTTAATTTATCTTCAGCACTTAAATTACTAGCTTTGTCGAAATTTTCGATACTTAATTTCAATTTCTTATCCTCCTTCAGTTCTTTTGACAAGATCTGTTGTTCTGTTTTCGAATAATCCGCAGCTTGCATTAAATACCTCACTTTTGATTTACCTGCACCAGTGTAGCAACATAATTACGTAACGCATGTATATTTATTTGACATAATATATATGCTACAAGGCATAATTAAAGATTTCTTGATTTTTCTACGTGCAACAGGCACAATAAATGTAACTTAGGCTAAGAGGCAATTACTATGCGAGCATTATATGAGATATTAGAAGTATTAAACAATGACCCGAATTTAAACTCGAATAATATAGTTGAGAAAATAGAAAAAGCATTAGGAAGTAAGTTAATTGAACTAGCAAGTCAGTTAGGTGGAACCAGGGATCGAGAGTACGATATACTCGTGGAAAAGCTTAGATCATGGAGGAAAGGCGGGTTTTTATTGAACCATCAATTTGATGATCGTGGCACACTACTGCACGTAGTTGCTGGAAATAACTATGTGAATATAATAAAGCCTCTGAAAGACAAAGGTGCAGATATTAATATACAGAACGAACGTAGAAGGACTCCCTTACACGAAGCTGCCAAAAATAGCGGTAAAGAAGCGGTACTATCTCTAATACAAAATGGAGCAGATGTTAATGCACAGGATGAAGATGGATCTACTCCTTTGCATTTTGTTCGTAATGCAGAACTAACAGAACTTTTAGTAGAAAAAGGAGCGAATGTTAATGAAAAAAACAGATATGGGAGCGTCCCTTTACATGAAGCAGTTAAGTGTAAAATAAATATACTAGAGTTAGCAAAAAACTCACTTTTTACGTCCAATCGAGAAAGCACTTCTTGTACTTCTTCAAAAAAATTACTTTCTATTTTTATGTTAATATTTCTAGTAAATTCTTGGCGTTTTTCATAGACAATTACTGGAAAACCAAGTTGCGTGCAGAGCACTGCCATAAATGAACCAACTGGACCAGAACCTGCAATTATAATTTTTCTCACTTACTCTCTCACCATTTTTAATGATCTTGTTGCAAAGTGCCATACTGACTAGGCTCTTGCCTTACTTCTTCCATCTTAGTACTGGGTTTAAAAATTTCATATGTAATGCGGCCAGCCGCGAATGCTAATATTGAAACTATAATTACCGTGCTTATTATATGTGATGGTTTAGATGTAACAGTATCAGTTGTAAAGATTACTGCTGCTATAGCAGCACCTAATACTGCAGTCGAACAGCCGACAATAGAACCTTTTTTAACCGCCTTCTTCTCTACAAGCTTTTTTATATATCCACTTTTGTCAAGATCTATGGGAGTGATACCATTTTTATCTTTTAACGAAGGATCTGCTCCCTCTAGCATTAGAATATCTATGATCCTTCTTTTACCATCTTTAGCGGCATAATGTAGAGAAGTTGAACCATTTTTATCTATAGCATTAACGTCTATGCCTTCATGCACTAGTACATCTATTGCTTCTACATTTCCATACTGGGCAGCTGAATGTAAAAGAGTGCATCCATCTTTATCTATAGCATTAGCACTTATTTTTTTGGTTTTGAGCAAAGTTGTAACTATTTCTGCATCTCCAAATTTAGCAGTTACATGCGAAAAAGTATTTCCATATCCATCTGTTATGTTGATATCTATATCGGCCCCTTTTGTTTGTAGTATAACCTTCGCTATATCTGTGTAGCCGCATGCTACAGCAAACTGCAAAGGAGTCATTCCATTTTCATATACTACATTAACATTAATGTCCCTTGCCTTCAATAGAGCCTTTACTGTATCTGTACAGCCTTGTAATACAGCAAACTGCAAAGGAGTCATTCCACTTTCATCTACTGCATTAACATCAATGTCTCTTGCTTTTAATAGAGCCTTTACTGTATTTATATGATTATCATCATGTAAAGAAATATTCTCATTCTTCTCTCTGGTAAAAAAATTGGACAGTGTTTTTATTGCTAACTCTAGTATATTTATTTTACACTTAACTGCTTCATGTAAAGGGACGCTCCCATATCTGTTTTTTTCATTAACATTCGCTCCTTTTTCTACTAAAAGTTCTGTTAGTTCTGCATTACGAA
>Ga0181464_1000301_pt1 | contig 19595 bp, 14 predicted proteins | sample InSIn2gowninarea_FD_119074 | JGI IMG/M metagenome (GOLD analysis project Ga0181464, IMG submission 119074) | Clean room microbial communities from NASA Spacecraft Assembly Facility at Jet Propulsion Laboratory, Pasadena, California, USA -... ...
TAAAGGGTAGTCCTAGTGAATACGAACCATATAGGACCCAACTCCAAAACCCACACTATGCAAGAAAGTGTGTTCCTCAGTCGTCAGTAGATCCTGACCCTCTGACAAAATCTTGGGATATCACCCTTATGGTGGTGGACATCCATCATCTATGTCATCTTCCAATTCAAGGGTAATGGATTCAACACACTATGGATCAAGAGTCAATGCATCCTGACATTATTGCCATTTATGAAGTAGATGCAGCTGATGGAGTTTTAATGATATGTTCTTAGGTGGTTTCCCGTACTTTAGGTACTAGAAAAATGATCAATAGATACTTCTGCAAGCTTCTTACTTGATGGGCCTTATCCAATGTTATGCACTTCCTGACACTGGTAGCATTTGATTTCCTTGGTTATTGTTACATGTGGTGGCTAATATGATTCAACATGGTACTATTTATGCTTGGTCTCCTACTCTCCTAACATAAATCTATAAGGAGCTTTTCTTTTATTCATTGGGTGACTGGTCATCCTTATTGGTTACGATTACTCTACATTAGGCATATGAGCACATCCATATTGCTCGCCCTCATGGAATCCTAGTTCTTGGCTTCAAGACACACTTTACCTATCCAAATAAGGTTTTACGATGGAGGGATGACTTCTACTCATGTCCCTATGATGGTATAAATCATGATGTTGCATACTACTAGCATATGTTATCACACTTGGTGCCTGATCAGGTGAAGTTTGAACCTTATCGCTCTTATCTAGATTGGGATGAGCTTGCTACCCAGCTTGTTGGCATCAGATAGGCCAAAGTTCTTAGTGGAAGGAGGAAAAATTTCCTAGATTATTTTTACTTTAAGCAGGTGCGATGCTAGTTCAAGCTTGTGCATGATATTCCACTTGATCCTATTCAATTCTTTAGGGAGGGTGAGGTACCTATCGAGGGCATCTAATGAATCATGTATGCACAACTTGATTCGACACAAGAGGTGCCCTTAGTTAAGGATTTTGAGGTTGATGATGTAGGAGATACTGATGAGTTCCTAGCATGGTGGCAGGTTGAGATAGAGGGAGATGTTGGAGAGGAGGTGGGTCTTCGGTTAAATCAACAAGTTGATGAGCCAGGCATAATAGCTCAAGTTAGAGAGATAGTTGATGATGAGCCTATAGGGGACCATGTTGAGGAGTAGGTGGCCAATGAGCCATAAGTCATAGTGGGTCATGGTGATGAGATTAAGGTAGGTACATAAGCTAGAGTTGTGAGAGGAGTTTAAACTCCTCCTCCATAGGTACCCAACGTTGATGCACTCCTAGGAGATATATATGAGTTGAGGTATTAGGTTTCTCATCTTAGCACTTGTATGTATCATTATCGAGTTGAGAGAGATCGATATCACTGGGAGAGGGATGAGGCTTGAGCCTCCTCATAGGTTGGAGGAGCTAATACATTCGTAGGGGGAGCTAGTTAGCCATTAGTGTTTATTTAGGGGATTCTTTAGTAGAGGCATTATTATTCTTCTATTATTTAGACATGGTTGATCAAAGTACCTTTGTATGTTCCTAGCATGTTATATTCAGTTCCTCCTATTTCATATATTCCATTGGATGTCTCAGTTTATTAGGCACCTAATGGAGTACAAAGGACTTCCAATACACAAGGTAGGGTATTTAGACCTACTGCATCACATAGCTATAGTGGGATAGGTGGGGTTTCTCCATAGTACATAGTGAGATCATCTAAGATTCATAGAGCAATTCAAGGTACAATTCTTATAGGTTCAGTGGGTACTACCCATCAAGAATAGACTAGAGCTAGTAATCTAATAGATGGTGGGGAGGGAAACTCATGAGGATGTCTAAGTGATTGAATCATATATTTTTATATTTCATCTCATAATTATGGGTTTTTATCAGACCATGTCATTTATTTTTTGAGATCATGGAGGGCATGATCATTTCATATGCTTTAGACATGTTAGTTGTAGTCTTATTTGTTGATGACCTTATTTATTTTTGGACCATGGTAGTCATGATCGATGGTTAGGTTTTTTTAGATGCGATGGATAGCTTATGCGATGAACATTTGGTTATATTTTTTAATATATATATATACATGGTGATAGCCTATAATTTTATATGCTTGCTTTAGTATTATGTCAATGTATACTATTGTTTTAAGTTTTTAGATGTATATGTTTAAGATGGAGATGTATGAATGTTTTAATTTTCATGTTTTGTTTAGTTTAATGCTTTATTTATAATATGTTTTATTAATGCAAAGTGATCTTTATGTTTATATAGGACTACTATATTTGTACAACAGGATTTGAATTGTAGGAGAACATAATCAGATGCATCATTTTTCATTTTCTTGGATACTTTTATACATGGTTTGAACATAATATACTAGTATGAACATACGTGATATCATGGATGATGTGAATGTATGAATGTAAAATATACAAGATTTACAAAAAATTTATGGATGTATAGATGTAAAATGGATACATATAGATACATATGAAAAAATGGTATATGAATGTAAAATGTATGAAACTTAATGACCTAAGGTATTTATGAATGGCATTCTGATTTTGTCAATTAATCTTCTTCTTTGGTCTCATCTACTAGGGATGATATAAAATAAGATCATAATATACTTACGTTTACCATAGACTCATGTGTGTGCAATGATATTCATTTCCTTCTATTGAAATTTTCAAATTGAATACTCCATGATTATAAATTGTGAGGTATGATTTTTTTTTATGTTTTTGTAAGGTATACTTCACTACCAAAAAGCATCCATAGCCCTGGTGAAGGTTAACCCCTTCATCCCATTACATCCTAGCCCTATTTCTAGTCAAATGTCCATAGCCCCGATAGAGGATACTGTAATAGCCCAAGAAATCTACATCTTTATTTATTTTATTTTATTTCTCTTATTATTATTATTTTTTTCTCTTCTATCCTAGCTCTTGGGTTTAGGATGAAGCAAAAAAGTAGAACAATCATACTCAAATTTATGCTCAAGAAATACCCAATTCTTGATTATTTCAAGATTTTAATATGAGAAGTGTATGATTTTATTAGTACACTATCATATATCATAGTTATGTATTTTATCATCCTACATTTTTGAAATCTTAACATAGGATCTTTCAACTAAAGTCAAACATGAATATAGTATTCATTACCTACTTATTTATTCATAAATACAGCTATATATGTAAATGAATATTATATGGATGTATGTATAATGTGTGGATACGTATAACTTAATTAGTTGTCTCTTTCATTATGATTAGTATCTAGCAATTATGACATTCAAGGTAAAGGACTAAATATTTATGAACAAAGTGGAATGATATAAAACACAAGGGCAATGCACCTAGTAGCCAATACGCTTTAGAAGTACCTCTTCTAAGTATATATACATTTTTTTTTTGTAGTTTTACATTTTTATGAATTTTTTGAATTTTGAATTTTTAGTTTCTTTGGTAATTTTTTGATTTTTTGTAATTTATGGGTTTCCTAATTGGGCAAGAATCTGTAACAAGTTATCATGGGTGAAAGGATGGAAATGATAGTGAGTGTTAATAGTATGATCAATGGCCCATTGTGCAGAATAATGAGAGACAAATATAAACAACATGAAATCCCAACACCAAAGGTTTATGGATAAAAGGTGGGTTATGGTGACATCATTGAAAAGATCTTCTTCAAGATGTAAGAGATGTGGCCCACAAAATTTATCAAATATGACTACCAATGGGGTCATAAGAGCATCAATCATAATCCTCCATATGAAAACAGGTCTAGAGAACATGCAGATGAAATTTTCAAGGAAATCTTCATTAGGTATATCATAAATTACACAAGTTCCCAAATAAGGTTGATGATCAGTAAACATCTCTATCCAAAAATAATTACTTAAGGCATTATAGGCATGGTCATACCTATCTAGTGTGGTGTTTAAGGCTACCATGGATAAAATCTGATGTTGTATACCTTTAGGAAATTGATTGAATAAGTCTTTCTCTAATTTTGGGGTTTGGACAAGGTCTAGTAAAGGGTCACTAGGAAATGTATAGGGTGACCATGAGATACAAAAGGATGACAATTACCATGGGATAGGGGAATTATAATGTGAAGATCCTTCTCATTTATTTTTGAGATGAATAATGCAATGTAGATGACTCATGATAATTGATGCATGTAAAATACAACCAACCACTTGCAATTTCATATGCAAGCATTTTAGAATTTATAATTTTTTTTTAAAGAAAAGAACATATATACACATATTTATTCATGCAAGAAAACCTTTAATAATTTTTTGATTATTTACATGTATTTTTAATGACTATTTTGATGATTTTATTTTTTATTAGGACAAACTTTTTACAACTCCCCAAATGATAATGGTTACCTTATTTTTTATGAATAATCCAACCTTTATGATCTAAGAAGTAAAAATACAGAGGTTGAACTAAAAAATGAGCAGGTCTTGGTACTAGAATGGATGGTTGATAATGGATAGGATACAAAATAAGTGGCAAAATTGAGGGGTGATGCTTGAACTTTGGCCTGGCTGATGATATTGAGGCCTCATCATTTTCAATAAGTAGAAGGTGAGATGGAATCCTTAGGACTGTGGATATTGAGGGGGAAATAATGACGTGAGGGGGATCATGCTCTCTATGAGATATTGGATATACTCATTTTTTATAGGTTTAGTTATGACCTCATTTCTTCTTTGGTTAAGGCATTCAATAGTCCTTTGAAACCTTGGTTTTATATTGGTAGGATTATTTACACAATAATGTTTATTGAATAATGAATTGTAATCATATATAATTTCATTGTGTAAAATTGAATTGGTATTATATTCAAGTACCAAATCATTGATAACCTTAGTTATGAAGAGTGATCTCCCATAACACCAAAGAGTCATATGATCAACACAATTTAGCAAGATTCTAGTTTCTATAAGGCCAATGCAAGTGAAATAGATGGATCCAATTTGTCAGAGATTTAGTTTCCATCCATATATCCTTTAATTTTAATTCAATGGTTTCCTTAATATTATCAATTTTCAAATCCTATGCATTAGTTCTTCACTGATTGAAAAAATTCATGGTTATAACTTCTTGAATTTCTTTTGGTAAAGTGTAGAAATGGGCTATCTCAATGTAAGGACACTTTTGTAATGCTTGCATGTAATGATCTTTTGGGTATCTATCAACAAAATCATGACTTGCATGATTAAATTTCAATTGTGGTTTTTCATTAGCTTATGATCCTCTTGGCATTAAATTTCTTATTTGACTATTGTATAGAGGAGGATTGGGGAATCTTGACCTAATTCAGGAAAATTGTTAGTTAATGTTTTGTACACATCTAATTGATCATTGTGGCTTACAGATAAACACTATGTAAAAATAATATACTATTTTATGATAACACAGGTCTCTTATCATTTTGTATACCCATGTAAACAAAAAATCCTCATCTGGACAAGTATTAATTACTCTATTTTGGATTTAGTTGTTGAAGAAACAATCAATTATGATCCTAGGGGCTGACATGGGCCAATATCAACCTAACAAGTTTATCATACGGAGTTGGGTAAAACAATGTGCATGACTCAAGTTATACATGGATTTATTTTTATAGATATCCAAGTTATCTCCTCGAACACTTATCTTCCACCCTTGATACTATCTAGAGATAATTCTAAGGCTAGGATTCCTTGTAGATCAATAGGTAGATGAAGAAAATTTCTATTTCTAGGATATGTATGTAGGGATAATTCTATTATAGCCCTATGTCCCAAGTATTTAGGTTTCTTGTACCAATATATTTACCACATGCACCTTTGATTAGCAATCAAGTGAACACTTTTTCTCTTTTTTGATGCCATTTTCTATTTCAAATACATTAAATATGTATAAGTTTTAAGAAAAGCACTCTTGTTATTTTTAAACTAAAAGACTATTTACAATATATACAATTACATATCAAAAAAGCTTCTTAACTATAGAAAGGATGAAGGTGTGTGATATTTATAGGTTTACGCTCTTCATTACGTTTTATATTAACTACATGATAAGCTCCAAATCCAAATTTTCTTTTATTATATAGGGACCTAACTAGTTAGGAGTGAACTTGTCATGAAGTTATCATTCCATTCAAGAAGTTTGTTGGTTTTATTTCAAAAAACAAAATCCTATATTGAATCAAAACAAATAACCTATATCAAATTTATGAATTTTGACCTTTTTATCAAAAGCTCATTTAATACAATTTTGATAAGTACATAGATTCTCTAATGCATTGAATCTTCTTTCATCTAGAAGCAACAATTTATCTAATCTCATCTGATGAACTGCTTCATCTATGATATAGTCTTGTAAGGTAATTCATACAGAGGGGATTTCTATTTTCAAGGGTAATACTACTTCTACCCCATAAACTAAGGAAAATAGGGTTGCCCTAGTAGGAGTTTAAATGCAAGTTCGATATGCCCATAATGCATGTGGAATTCTTGCATGCCAATCTCGATGAGAATCATCAACAATTTTTAATAAAATATTATGAATGGTTTTATTTATGGCTTCATCTTGGCCATTTCATTGGGGATAGTAAGGTGTTGAGAAGCTCAATCGGATATGATATCCTTTACAAAAATATTGAACTTCCTTGTTTTTGAAGTTTTTTCCATTGTCAGTAATAATTTGAGCTGGAATTCCAAAATGACATATAATGTGGTTTTGTATGAATTCTAATATATTTGGCCCTTTCTTTGAAATCATAGGGATGGTTTCTACCCATTTCATAAAATATTCTATAGCAGTTATGATAAACTTATGACCTCCTAAAGAAATAGGAGATATTTGACCTATTAAATCTAATGCCCATATTGAGAATGGCCATAATGATTGGATGGGTTGTAATATATGTGAAGGATTATTAAATAGATTTATGTGTTGTTAACATTTAACACACTTTCTAATATATTCCATATAGTCACATTCCATAGTAGGCCAGTAATATCCCATACGCATTAATCATTTCATAATTACAGAGGCACTAAAATGTCCTCCATAAATTCCATAATGTGCACATGAAATTTAGCCCATTCTAAACATCTGAGCAATATCCCATCAAAACCCCTACGATACAAGATATATCCTATCATGCAAAAGTGAAAAGCTTTTATCTTAAATGCTTTCCTAGATGATTTTGTTAAGTCCTTAGGTAATACCCTATATCTTAGGAATTTGAACAATTGTGTATGCCACAAATTTTTGTCTTCCATTGCGATGTCTAGGACTACATTTTCAAATTCATTTTATTCTATTAAGGATTGAATGTTTTGAATTATCTCAATGGGGATTGTTTTTTATTAGGGTTTGCAAGCATCAAATATCCAATGGAAGCCATAGCATCAACAAACCTATTAGTTGATCGTGGTGCTACTTCTAGATCATAGTTTTCAACATATGATAGGAGATTATTTACTAATCTCTTATATTTTTGCAGCAAAGGCTCCTTACATTGGAAGACTTCTTTGACTTGGTTTATGATTAATAATGAATAACCAATGAACTTAACTTTTATTAATTCTAATTTTATTATGGTTTTGATAGCTAAGATTAAGGCTTCATACTCAGCATTGTTATTTGTGTAAGGAAAGTTAAGCTTAAATGAATAGGGTATGGGAACTCCTTGGGGTGTAATGAACATGACACATGGACCCTCACTTTGCTCACATATTGATCCATCAAAATATATTACCATATCCCAATCTTCTTCAGATTCTATGGAAATTTCTATTTCATCTAATTGAATACATGTTCATCTCATAATTATATGATGAGTGGATTATCATTAGGTAATGGTGATTCAATGAGATAGTCTACTATGACTTATCCTTTGATTGATTTCTAACTTATGAAGAGTAAGTCAAATTCAATTAAATGCATAATCCATTTAGATGTTCTTGCACTTTGATAAGTTTTATTCATCATATATTTTAAAGGATCTACTTTAACAATTACATATGTGGTATGGTTTAGCATGTAATGTCTTAATTTTTTGGTTATGAATACTATCTCTAAACATAATTTTTCTAAATACACGTATTTAATCTCATAGCCAACCAAAGTTCAACTAAGATCATATATTGCTTGTTCTTTACTATTTTTTCATTCTTTTGGGAAAGCATGGTTCTTAAGGTTGTTTCTATAGAAGATATATACAATAGGAATGGTTCTCTAGGATTAGGTGGTACTAGGATAGGTGGTGAAAGAAGCTAGCACTTTATTTTATCGAATCCTTCTTGTTGCTCATTGCCCTAATGAAATGTAATCCCCTTCTTCAAAATTTTATTGAAAAGTTTACATTTGTCTAATAACTGAGAAATAAAATGTCTTATGGCTTGTAACTTACCTTGTAAGCTTTGTAATTATTTTATATTTGAGGGAGGTTACATATTTTTTATTGATTTTATCTTGTTAGGATCTACTTCAATTCCATGCCTAGAAATAATGAAACCTAGTAATTTTTGAGATGTTACTTCGAACACATATTTCTTTGGGTTCAATCAGATTTTATGTTCTAGCAACCAATAAATCTTTTAATGAGCACTTTAAGATGATCCTCCCATGTTTTTGATTTGACCAATACATCATCTATGTAATCCTCTATAATGTCATACATATAATCATGGAAGATGTATGTCATGGCTCTTTGATAGGTAGCTCCAGTATTTTTTAATCCAAAAGGTATTACTTTGTAACATAATGTTCCTCAAGTTGTTATAAATGTGGTTTTATGTTGGTCTTTTGGTGCTACCTTAATTTGGTTGTATCATGAAAACCCATCCATGAGTGACAACATTTCATGTCCTATGGTAGAATGGACCAAGTTATCTATGTTGGGTAGGAGAAATTCATCCTTACGACATACTTTGTTTAGGTATCTAAAGTCTGTGCATATTCAAATTTTCCCAATGGATTTCTTAACTGGTACCATATTAGAAATCTAGTTAGAATAATCAATGGGATGAATAAACTTAACTTCCAATAGTTTTTGTAACTCTTCTTTTATCAACAGGGCAATTATAGGATGCATTTTTTGCAGCTTTTGTTTAACAGGTTTTGCACCCTCCTTTATACCAAGATTATGTACTACTAAATTAGGATCAAGTCTAGGCATATCGACATATGACCATGTGAATATTTTCTATTTTTCTTTGAGTATTGTAATGAACTCTTTTATTTCATTTTCAGTAAGGGATTTTCCTAATTGAATTATTCTAGGTTTGCTAGTTTAATTACTTAAATCAACCTCAATGGTTTCTTCAATTAATATGTGAGATCCTTCCTCTAATTGGTCAGGTATTGGAATCCAATTATTATTGTTAGCATTATATTCTTCATCCTCACCTTCATACTGATCTTCTAAAGCAATATTAATATTCAAGTCTAAGGTCTATAAGATTGCATGTATATCTTTGAATTCCTAGATTGTGGGTTGTTCAGGAATTAATGTAAAATTTGCATTTTCTTCATCTACTAGAAACTCTGAGGAAGAGCTCTTTGAAGTTTTTGAGCCTATTATCTCAAACTCATCACTTCCATACCAAACAAAGTTCATTTTATGTGTAATATTATCACATATTTTCATGATTTCTACCATATTAATTGACACATTAAAAAATAATCCTTTGAAGGATAACATTTTAGAATCCATATCATCTTGATTTATCATCCATTTAGATATTTTAAATAAATTTTAATATATTTTGACTTTTGGTTTTAGCTTAGTTATCTTACAACTAGATACTCCTTGATTTTTGTACTTATAACCTAATCTCATCTTATCACTAGGTAATTGATAATGAATATCAATGGTGTACCTAGGTCCTTATTCGTATCATCCTAAACCTTTTCCTTTCCATTGAAACCTATCAAAGTATCTTTGGACAAATGATCTTACATCTGGTGATAAGTATTCTAATGAATTATAGAAAATTCCTTCATTGTACTAAGGTAAAGGCAGGATAGGTAGTTCTATTGGACCATGATATACAAAATGTATTTGATTAGATAACTATCCTAGTGGTACTAATTTCCCTACCACACTACAAGACTCTTTAGGTATTCCTATTTCTTGAAATTTAGAAATATTAAAAATGACATCATCAATGGCAAACTCTTCTATTCCATAATTGGTTAATCTTATAGTTACAGGATAAATATTAGATAGTTTATCTTTTATTTTACTATCATTATTCGATGCATTCATGGGATAGGATGCTTTTGATGAGGAATATTTTCTTACTGCATCTAGCTTTCATGCTTTTTCTTCCCATGTTTGCTTTTCTAGAATTATCACTTTTATTTTTAGTAATGGATCCTCGTTAATCTTTGGTGTATGAGGTATTTGAATATCAACGAGATCTTTCCCTTTTAAAGAACTTGGAGAAGCATGTCTTTGGTCAATATATGCTAATAACACTTTTTCAAGAACTATAGGCAATGTAAAATAATGAGTAGAAGGAAAAGAGGTTTCTCCTGAAAGATATGTATAATTGCAATGGGAATATGGATTTTAATCTCCAAGTACACAATGTACCACCCCTTCATGAATGTATTTTAGACAATTATGATACATTGATGGGACACATTGCATGTCTCTAATCCAAGGTCTCCCTAAGAGTAAGTTGTATTGCATTATATCTCCTTCAATAACTTGCAATCATGTTTGTACTATTTTAGATCCCACAATAATAGGCAATGAGATAGATCCCATTATTGATCACAAAGCATCATTGAAAGCTCTTAATTGTAAAGAAGGTGCACATATATGTGAAAAAGGGAGATTCAAGTTCTTATAGGCCATTGTGGAAATGATATTGGTTGTAGAACCTTCATCTATTAATATCCTCTTAAAAGTCCTCCCATCTATCTTGGCTACAATATGTAATGGGGATATTAACCTTGTGAATGAGTTAATTTCCTAACTTCATGATCATGGAAGGAAATAGTGGGTTTTTTGCTTGTTTTAATATTTCCTACAAAATACATAGAGCTTTTAGGATCATTGATATCCAACTCAACTGTTTGTAACAATTGGTTCACAGCTTCTCTATGATTTTTGGATTGTTGTAGTAACTCAAACAAGGACATATTTACTTGCAAGTTTCTCAATTGATATTGTAAAGCTCCTTTTACTAAAACCTTAGGAGGTTGAGGTCTAGGTATATTTAGTTGTACAATACCAACCTTTTTTTATTGTTAGGAATATCAACTTGCCTTCCTTGCTCCCTTTGGGCTCTTGTAGTTATGCTTATCATAGCAACAAAAGTAGAAGAATCCTAAAATTCTTTATGTTTTACTTGACTTTTGTGTGCATGTGATACTATGGTATTTTCTTGATGTTGAGAAAATGGATTCTGATATATTTCTAGATTTTGATTAGGGATAGTCAATGGGTTATCTACCTATAATATTACTTGAACAATCAAATCCTGAACCTTATGTTGTAATGTTCTACATTTTTCTATAGTATGACTCTTTTGATGATAGTAATGATAATAATCATTCTCATTGTACCATTTACTATCTCTTGCATCTAGTCTTTTAGGTTGTATTTAAGGTAATGTAATCATTTGATGGTCCATTAATTTTTTTAAAATATCATAAAGTGATTTAGTTAAAGGAGTAAACTTTCTAAGTAGTGGCTTAGGGTTTCTTCCCTCAGGTATATTTTATGGAGGGTTTGTTTCTCTATCCTTAAGATAAGAAACTTTATTAGCATACATTGCTTTTGCTAATTATTCTACCTAATTTCTATTTCTAACATAAGGTTCTTTCTTTTTACCTTTTAGTTCTCCATCCTGGATTTTAACCTTTTTGATTACAACAACTTGAGATATTTATTCCTCAAACATATTATGTTGTTGAATCAATAAGGTACTAGTGATAGGCCTTAGACAAATTTGACTAAACATCTTCACTAGTTCTTCTTGTGGTAGAGTATAAGGCATGCTTCTCAAAATCACCCTACATCTTGAAATAAAATCTTTAATTATCTCACCCTAGAATTGTTGCAATCTTGTGAGATCAGTTATGGAGGTTTTATCTTTAATATTTATCCTAAAATGTTCTAAGAAAAAATTAGCCAATTATGCATATGTTGTGATGTAATGTTCAGTTAAGTTATTGTACAAATCCATTGCTTTTCCAAAAAGTTTCATAGGAAAGATATGCAACATCAAAGTATCATTATTGGAAATTACATAACTTGAATATTTAAAACATCTTAGATGTTCTTTAGGATCCTCATTTCCTTTAAAGGATTCTATTTTTGGAATTTCAAATTTTAAAGGGATATTTATCTTAGGAACACTTGGGTGTATGGACTCATTACAAATTATTTTGTAATATATTTTATGCTTGTTTTATTTTCATGACATCTTTTCAATCTCTATTAACCTTTCATCAAAGTCATTAATTGGTTTCGCATGCACAACAGGATAGTTAGTATCTCTATTACCTTCCCTTTTCTCATTTGTTGAAAATGATTGGTAACTTCTTTTGGAAGGTGTTTTATCACCATAATAATTTTTATTATATGGTGGAGAAGTTGAAGGAGTTGAAGGTTTACATTTCTCATGAGATACCTCCCTTTTTCTAGGTAAACAAAGATTTTGATTTTTATAGTTTTTATGACCTTGAGGAGATAAGGATCTTACTGTATATGGCAACTTCCTATTATATGCTATTTTTTTATTAGATCTATTCCAAAGTTGAGTTTGAACCTATTTTTTGTTAGGTTTCCCTATTGGTGTTTTACTTTGATATGCATTAAACACAGGCTATGTTTACAAACATGGATTTTTCCCTAATCTTCTAGGTTGATTTGGTTTTTGTATATCTAGATTATATAGAATAATTTGTTAGTTGTTTTGAAGTTGTTCCTAATTTTGATTTGATCTAGACACATATGATGGTATCTCTTATACCTTATACCTTAAAGGATCAATATTTCCTCTATTTCTTTGTTAGGGAATTCCATGACTAGTCCTAGGGGTAGTATAGGTAGTACTAGGATCCATGTAACTCGTAATAGAAGAAGAATAACTAGTTCTAGGGGCAGGTGCATTTATTTTTAGAATATGATAAACATCATTATACACCCTAGCATGACTTCTTGATTCAAGGATCAGAGTAGTTATATGTATCAAAATTCTATCATCGAATTTGTCTATCCTTCTAGAGATAGTGGAAGGGGTATAATCATCTCATCTTATATAGGATTGAATAAGATGTCCATGTGGTAGATAATGCATAATGCAATCATACTTAGGTTTAAAAGGACCCTTTTATAAAATAGCATAAGTTGAATGCATTTGTGATGGGGTAATAGTCCTTAAAATAACTTCTTCCTCATTACCTATTGGTGTTTATTCTCCTCGATAATTTAAATCTAAAAGAAGACTATGAGCATGATAAGAATGAGGAATCCTTAATTATGTTAAATGTTATCTTACTTTATTTAAGGTATCATCTGTTTATTGAGGAGTTCCTCTTCTTGATATATCTCTGCTAGATCTATGAAACCTATAACTAGGTCATCTCTCTCGGTAGGTTTCATCATAGGGATTTTGTTGTTGACGAGCCATTTGAGAATGGGTATTAACCATTCTCTTTTATTTTTTGAGTCCTTGCACTTTTCAATTTTGTTTTTGTTTTTTGCTAAAAAAGAAATAAAAGAAAACACACATCGTTCATAACAATTATATTTTTATTTTTATTTTATATTATCAAGAAAAGAATATATGCATAAACAACCTATTTATAAACTCACCTTTTTGGTGTGATTATCTTATCTAATTTTGTTGATAAATTGAATTAATTTTTCTTTAATGAGCGATGTGAATCATTAATTTTATTTTTGTTAATTTTCCTAGGTTTATTTTTTCTAATCAGGTGTTTAAACAAGGGTAGGTTAGAATCCTATAGGTAATATATAGCAAAGTATCAACTTGGTACTTAAGGTGGTCCCCTTAGTGAAATGAGGAATTTTATCCTAGAACCCAATATTCATCTCTAGGTTTGTCTCTACAACTTTTGGTGTGGTCGGTGGGTACACAAAAAATGTAGAATCAATGGTTTGTCATCACTTCCAACTCATTGATGTTTATTTTTAAAAGGTCTTATGCATATATATTAAAAAATAAAATAACTCATGATAAATACACCCCAACCAAACATACATGTCCTTTGATTATATTTTATTTACTATGGAAAAAAGTAGTATTTTATTTAATGAGTCTTAATCGAACCCATGAGATTCATTACCATTTTAGTGTGATTCTTTAACCATAAATTAGTGAGATTCATTTACTCCTTTCGAGTGCAGAAGTAATTAGGTGAAGTTTATTTACCACTTATTACTAATCACATATACCTTTGAACTCCTTTTGGAGGGGTAAAATGAGACATTTGAGAAGCCATTTAAGTGAGTGTAAATTACCTTAAGTGAGGTTGTTTAACTCCTCTTTGAGTCACAATCCTTTGACCTCCCTTTGGATTGGTAAGGTAAATAGGAAGAGTTTTAATGTGAAATAAATTTCCTTAGATGAGGTTCTTTAACTCCTCTTCAAGTTACCATCCTTCAACCTCCTTTTAGAGTGATGAGCTGGAAAATGAAGAGTATTAATGTGAAGGAAAATACCCATCCAATAAATGAACCAATTTAATATGTTTGAATCTACCTTAACCCCGATAAATTAACCTTATATCCATTCCATTATTAATGAAAGTTAATTCCTCCTTATGAGTGTAGAAGTAATTTAATGAGAGTTCATTACCAATTTTAATGATATGAAGTGAGAAAAAGAAAAAGGGTTCATTTACTCTTTTCCTACTACACCCATTCTGGTCACCTAAGATCACCTTTTGATGCAAAGGGAGAGCATAAGTGGGTGTAATAAAAAATATTAGATGAGTTTATTAGTTCACTCCCAAAAAAAATAAATATAGATAACATTCATGCAATTTACTTAAATAAAGAAAAAATAATATATATTAGCTAAACCTTTGAAAATCCTATAATTACATCAAATTGGTGCTAAAATGAGCGGATGCATCTGGGTGTTGACACTTGGCAGCTCTGGAAGAAGAGTCAACCAAGGTTGACCAGTAGGTTCCAAGCTTTGGTATTTCTCCCAAGGTGGCTCCCATCCTCCATGCAATAACTCTCTTTCTCCACGTGGCGGTCGATGATTGTTCGACTAGCTTTATTAGCTTCCACCTGTTGGTACGCGACATGTTTCTCAATGGCAGCTGATGTTACACTTGTCGGTCCTTTGTTGCTGGGCTTAATCTAGATCATCAAAAATGACCATATCAATGGTGTTCATAACTTGGAATACTAAGTTGCCTATATCATCCCCAAAATACTCTGACCCTCCCTAGTATGATGTCAGCAATCCTCAATGCAAATGGAAGCTAGCCTTTCATTCGCTAATGTCAGCTTTTCCTTATGTTCTTAAGTAGCCAAAAGCTAGCCCTCTCTTTGCTTACGTCAGAGCCAAGAAGTTTTAGCTCTCTTTAGTATGACATCAGTATTCCTTTTACCTCAATGCAAACTAAGAAGGAAAAGGTAGTGACATCACTATTTCTAAGCAAAGGCTTTGGCCAAGAGTAAAATCATAAGGTTGCCAGAGTGTGACACGTAGCATAGTGAATTTACCAATTTCCACGTAGAGGTTCCATCTAAGGAGATAAAATGTGAAGCTACCAGAGCTTGACACATAGCACACATAATTACTTTAACTATGGTGGTTAACTATCCAGGCTTTAAGCACTAATGATGATGTTAATTGCAAAAGAGAATAAAAAGGAACCTAGAGGCTTGATGTGTTGACGTCACACATTTTAAGCAAAGGTTCTGACACTTACGTTTTCCACTCCTTGCTGATGTCATAAGCTCCCAGTCTTCATTGCAAACAAGATTATGGACTTCCTTCTAGCTTTCTTCATCTAGCACAATGTTCCCATGCTTACATTTTCCTCTCCTTATTGACTCCTCATTGATGTCATTGATAAGAGGTCGCAAAAATAAAATACAAAGGATCTCGTAAATATTTCACTCTCCATGTGATGTCACCAACCAAAATGGTCTGATGCTTAAGCTTTTTGTGAACCGCTTACATCACTTCTAAAACACCCATCATTGGCTGATAACAGGCCACCCATTTAATTTGAAACTTTTATAATTCAAATGTTAACATTTTGCCACCTTTTCCACATGAGCTAGGGTTTTATACATAACTTCTTCATACAAGCTCATATTTTTGATCCAAAAGAAGCATTGGAAAGTTGGAGCCGAGCACTAACTTGGAGAGATCAACACATATTTTTTTGGATTTTTATTTTCCAACACACCGAGGTCCATTTTGGATCACTCATCCCATTTTTTGGGGCTTTTGGTCCCACAAAAGCCTAGGAATCATAATCACAAAGAAAACACATTGCCTCCTTCTTGGAATCACCATCTCAGATTTTGGCTCCATAGTCTAACTTTGCTTGGCTTTTTTAGGAACTTCACTTCAATCTTTACAACGAATCAAGAGCAAGTGAATCTTCACATCCATCACCTCTTTCCTCAATCATCATAACTGCTAAGAAGACATCGACTTCTTCCCACCATAATTCAATTCGAGATACTACCATGATGGAACAACTTCATCAAAAGTTAATGAAAATTACTATCTTTGAAAATGAATTTTACCTCAACCTCGCATGCTTTCGAACCATGAATCCCATCCATTTGATCATGCCAAAGTAGGAACACAAAACTGAACAAACAAAAGCACTTATTTCTTCCAAACAAGCTCCATCAGTTCCCAGTAAAAAGAATTGCTCTGATACCAACTTGATCCATAAACCCTACTCTTCATTTTTTTTAGAGTTTACTATGGATCTTCACACTTCACTACTTTTAGTGCTTGTAGAAAACTTTTCAAAACAAAACAACAATAACACACAAAAGTATGACATAGATTTTTAACCTAGTTTGATCGATGGGTTCTACATCCAGCAAAATTAGAGATCCATTATTATAGCCATCTTTTACAATGCCTTTTCATTCGATCCATCTTGCTTCACACTTCTTGTTCTTGAAGCTAAATCATGAACACTATAGGTGCTACTAAATTCCATTTCTGAAGATAACCCCACTCTTTTAGCAGAAGTCTGTTGAGCATGGCTCCTTATCTCCTGTCCTAGGTTGACATGTTTGGTAGCCACTCTTTATCTCCTCACAAGGTAATGATCTCATCCTTGCTTTTACTTTGTTTGGATGGCCATGATTTTGTCCACCTTCTTGAACGTTATAGTAACAATCACATTACACTTTCCTCCATTTTGGAGGTTTCCCCTAAAGGGAACTCACACTCAATTATACACATAGTTATTTCACACTTTTACTCCTACTTCCTCCATTTCCATGTACCCTTTTATAAGTTTGAAGGGTTACATATTTAGAAGATGTTGGTTACAACAATCCATAATATCCTCTCTTAGTTATTTCCCATAGCCTCTCCTTTCTCTTTGTCTGGCAAGTAACAGGCGGGTTCGTTTGGTAGACTTTCCCAAAATAGGCTCTGGAATCCAAAAGAATCTACTTACTGGATTGATATAGGCTTATAAAATAATATCAGCCTAATAATAGGATCTTAGGCCAATAAGAATTAAGCTAAACCTTTGAAAATCTCATAATTACATCAAATTGGTGCTAAAATGAGCAGATGCATCTAGGTGTTCACACTTGGTAGCTCCGAAAGAAGAGTCAACCAAGGTTGACCAGCGGGTTCCAAGCTTTGGCAATTCTCCCAAGGTGGCTCCCATCCTCCATGCAACAACTCTCTTTCTCCACATGGCATTCGATGATTATCTAGTTGGCTTTATTAGCTTCTACTTGTTGGTACATGGCATGTTTCTCAATGGTGGCTAATGTCACACTTGTCGGTCCTTTATTGCTGGGCTTAATCCAAATTATCAAAAATGGCCATATCAACGGCATCCGTAACTTGGGAGACTAAGTTGCCTATGTCATCCCCAAAATGCTCTGACCCTCCCTAGTATGATGTCAGCAGTCCTCAATGCAAATGGAATCTAGCCTTTCATCCACTGATGTTAGCTTTTCCTTATGTTCTTAAGTAGCCAAAAGCCATCCCTCTCTTTGCTTACATCAGATCCAAGAAGTTCTAGCTCTCTTTAGTATGATGTTAGCCTTCCTTTTGCCTCAACATAAACCTGAAAGGAAAAGGTAGTGACATCACTATTTCTAAGTAGAGGCTTCGACCAAGAGTAAAATCATAAGGCTACCAGAGTGTGACACGTAGCATAGTGACTTTACCAATTTCCACGTAGAGGTTCCATCCAAGGAGATAAAATGTGAAGCTACCAAAGCTTGACATGTAGCACACATAATTGCTTTAACTGTGATGGTTAAATGTCCAATCTTTAAGCGCTAATGATGATGCCAATTGCAAAAGAGAATACAAAGGAACCCAAAGGCTTGACATGTTGACATCATACATTTTAAGCAAAGGTTCTGGCACTTAAGTTTTCCACTCCTTGCTGAGATCATAAGCTCCCAATCTTCATCACAAATAGGATTCTGGACTTCCTTCTAGCTATCGTCATCCAACATAATGTTCTTGTGCTTACATTTTCCTCTCCTTGTTGACTCCTCACTGATGTCATTAACAAGAGGTCATAGAAATAAAATACAAAGGATCTCGTAAATATTTCACTCTCCATGTGATGTCACCAACCAAAATGATTTGACACTTAAGCTTTTTGCAAACCACTTACGTCACTTCTAAAATGCCCATCATTACCTAATAACAAGCCTCCCATTTAATTTTAAACTTTTATAATTCAAATGTTAACATTTTTCCACCTTTTCCACATGAGCTAGGGTTTTATACACAACTTCTTCATACATGCTTGAATTTTCGATCCGAAAGAAGTGTTGGAAAGCTAGAGCCAAGCACTACAACTTGTAGAGATCAACACATATTTTTTTGGATTTTTATTTTTCAACACACCGAGGTCCATTTCGAATCAGGGTGTTTACTATTTCTTATGGTCCATTTTTATTTATTATGTTTTATGGTATCACTATTAAATTCATGTTATTTTTTATTTTCTATTTTCTATTTTTATCTGTGTGATCATCAACAATTGTTATTGGGTGCCATTGACTAGACTAGAATGCTAGCGATTCTGAGTAAAAGTATGAAAATGCTAGCAACTAAAGATAGAGGGTATATGTTTCAACTTTTATCAATTCTAAAAGTGTAATTTAGGTACTAAAACAAAAAATAGAAATGAACCCCTTTTCTGTGATTTCTTTTCCCATATTGCATATAGGAAGGATAGATGAATGTTTAGCTAATATATATTATTTTTTCTTTATTTAAGTAAATTGCATGAATGTTATCTATATTTATTTTTTTTGGGAGTGAACTAATAAACTCATCTAATATTTTTTATTACACCCACTTAT
>Ga0181464_1000268_pt1 | contig 19555 bp, 20 predicted proteins | sample InSIn2gowninarea_FD_119074 | JGI IMG/M metagenome (GOLD analysis project Ga0181464, IMG submission 119074) | Clean room microbial communities from NASA Spacecraft Assembly Facility at Jet Propulsion Laboratory, Pasadena, California, USA -... ...
CCGTTCAGTTGCATTGGAGGTAGACCTTGACCCGGATGATGAACAGGTTGATGCCATACGAGACCGCCAGGACCCTGGAGACCAGGCAGTGCAAAGCCAGATCCCCAGTGCTGTGGTACGTGTTGCGGCATCTGTTGAGGTGGCCCTGGAGGAGGTAGGACGCCTGTGGGTGGATAAGGCCCTGTATAGCCACCAAACTGCTGATGTTGTGGGTGTTGATGCTGATGTTGCTGCTGCTGAGCCTGTTGTTGTGCAGCAATCAAACCGCCATGTTGCGACATGTATCGTGCATGAGCTTCGGCAGCACGATGGCGTTCGGCAGCCTGTGCTTCTGCTTCACGGGCCTTGTCCTCCGCTTCTTTGGCCTTGCGACGAGCCCACCATTCAACCATACTCTTGGAGCGCTTTTCGCTGCGAGGAACTTTACGCTTGGGATCGATTGGAACTCCTCCCGCTGTGGCTGGTGCACTGGGTGTCGTATCGACTGATCCAGGCGTAAGGCTCGTCTCTGCACTCGCCAAAATGTCAGAATTGACGCTTCCAATGCCTGGTGTACCATTGCTCGGTGCTTTTGGTACGCGAGGGCCTTTCGGAATACCAGCATCTGATCTTTTGTGGTGATTCTTACTGCCTTTTGGTCGACCCTTTTTCTTCCCACTAGCTGTAAGTGATGGCCCGTCTTCGCTCTGCGGGTCAATCTGCGACTCGTCTGCTAGTCCTGGGGTTGTTGTCTCCGTTGCAGGTTGATATTCGAGTACAGGGCTGTTCTCTCGCGTATCTGGCGGCACACTGCCTGCGTCTGAGCCTGACATCTCATCTTCGGATGCTGTGACCGAAACTGCAGCACTCTCTTCACGAAGCTCTTGCAGACGCTTTGCAACCAAGCCTCCCCGTCCGCCGCCACGCCCGCCTCGGCCACCTCGACCTCCACGACCGCCCCTCCCTCCTCTTCCACCCCGCGTGGCTGTTTTGCCTCGCTTTGCCATAGGTTCATCCGCTTCAGGAGTCTCGCTCATGGCATTTGCACCTCTCTTCCTTCCCATGACTTGATCAGTGGAAACAACACCATCATACTTGGCAACTGGTTTCCTAGCCCGTCTGCCAGTGACAATTTCTTCCGGAGGAACAGCCGTAGCAGCTGCGGAAGCTTCTTTGTTGGCCTGACCACGAGGTTGACGAGTACGTAATTCTCTGCCAGAAGCATCTCTAACGACTTTCTGGGCGATAGGATCTTGCATGCCGACTTTCTTCGCATCAAACACATAGTCGTACAACTCAGCTTCCTTCTGATCCTCATGAACCATGGGATCTATCGGGTTGCGTTGACCAGTTGCAGCTTTACGAGGAATAGCGGCATGTGGAGCGGTGATTTTTTCAAGCTCTAGGTATTCGTCTTGCCACGCACGTAGTGCTGCTGCTGTGTTGGCGGCCAGTACATACAGGTTATCCGTAGATCTTACGCCTGGTAAAAACTTGGTCAAAGGCCCAATAAAGACGTCGGGTTGTGTCATTGGCTCGAAGAGTTTGTTGTATAAAGCTTGCGCTTCATCGTCTGGTAGGTTGGGATCCTCGAATATCTCGTCGGTGAAGGGAGATGGTAGGTCATCATCACTGACAATGTCCTCCTCCGGCGCCAGGTGAGGCAGCTCTGGTGAAGGTTCGCGAGAAGGCTGTCGTGATGCTGACTGAGCACCACCTCGTCGTCTTCGTTTCACAGTGCCACCTCGTTTTGACAAGGTAATTCCTCGAGGCAGAGGCTGAAAGTTGTTCGAGATGTGGTCATCGTCATCAGCATCGTCATCCTTTTCAGGATCATCGATGTCTGATGCAGTATTGTCTCCGTTGCCATTGAAAGAAGTCGTTGCAGGACGATTGAATGGAGTATTCTCATGTGTTTCGCTTGCAAGATGGCCTGTGCTCTCATCGGACTCGGGCTTCTTTTTGGTCTGTCCATTCTGGCTGGATGCTAGACCAGTGAAGAAGATGGCTTCATGAGCACTTTCGCGACGAGCTCTTCGTGCAGCACGGCGATCATTAGGACTTTGAGGCTTGCTGAAACTTCTTGCTTGGTCCTCAGCTTGATAAGTCTCTAGAACCTCCTGATCAATGCCAGAAATAGCAAATATGCGATCATTGATCCATCTTAGAGACACAGGGTCTGTTTCGGCATAGTTGGGACCCTTTGCTGTGATAGTGGAGTTCATCTTGTCGGGAGAGGAATTGTTGGTTGACCTAGTGGTGCGAGTGAGAGAGGGGCTGACTTGAGGTAATTGAGGTTTGCTGTGAGTCCTTGTTCGCATTGTTATCAATGTTGTCGCTAGAGAATTAAGATAGTGACTCTATTGTCGTGGCAAGCCGAGGTTATAGTCCGAAGGAGCTTATCCAGAAGACCAAAAACTTGAAGGAATGATCGGAAAACAACTAAGACATTACTCAAGCCCCGAAAGACTCGAGAAACAAGAAGTAGCCAAGTTGGAGTGATGTGATGAAGAAAGCAAAGGAGGATAACGTTTAAGCGAGCAAAATTGAACCGAGGAGTTTGAGGGAATGCCAGGAGGAAAAAAAGTTGGCAAGAACAAGGCAGTGATCTTTACAGAATACCGAGCAGAGGTTTCTGACGCGACTGAGGGGATTCGCAAAAGCAGAGATGGGATATAACGAGAATGATAGTCTTTTTCGAGTTGTGTGATTGATTTCCAGACTCGTAGTCCCAAGGCCGGTTCCACACGACACGACAGCAGCCAATGACAGGGCCGGCGACTAACGCCGGGAGCTAGCCGAGTCTAAGCTAGTGGCTTTCCCCAGCTTTGGACCTGGCGACATTCGAGGAACAATCAAGCCTCCACCACTTGTTCACTCGCAATACAAACAACCATGTCCAAGAAACTGACTGACGAAGAGCTGCTCGCTCAATTTGAGGACATCCCCTCGGCTGACAGCACCGCTCCCCCGTCAGCCAAACCTCCATCTGGAACTGTCGACGATGACGACCCGCTAGCAGAGCTCAGCGCCCTGGCAGCTGCCCGCCCCGTTTCCCGTCCAGAAACCCCTCGTCTATCCACCGGTACCACCTCTACAGCCTCAGGCACCAAATCCAAACCTGAACACACCCCTCAGAGCTCTGGCCCACCGAGCGGACGCACTAGCGAAGATCGATCCAAGGCACGCAAGAGTACCGAAAGCGCTCGCAGCTACCACCAAAGTCAAACGCCCAATGATCAGCCTGAACTGAAACAAGAGACCCAGCAAGAACAAAAGGCACAAAGCAGCGGTGGTGGTTGGGGTTTTGGTGGATGGGGAGCTAGCGTCTTCAGTGCCGCCAGTGCCGCTGTCAAGCAAGCAGAAGCCGCTGTCAAGGAGGTGCGCGGCAACCCTGAAGTCCTCAAGTATGCTGAACAGCTGCGTCACAACGTCAACGTCGAGAGCTTGAAGGCATATGGAGGCAACGTGCGCAACATGGCTTTGCCCACCTTCACCTCTCTACTTGAGACAATCGCCCCTCCCATTGCACAACACGAGCGCTTGATCATCCACACCACACACGATCTACAAGCATACCCCTCTCTCGACCCCATCATCTACGAAGTCTTCTCGCGCGTCATGCAACAAGTCGAGGGCGGCGACTTGCTTGTCATCCAACGAGGTTCGGAATCCCGCCAACGTGGCCGCAGCTCCTCCGAAGTGGCCTACCGCGGGAACATTCTAGGAACGGGAAGTGGTGCATGGACTGATGGCCCTTGGTGGCGCGAACAAGCTACACAACGTAGTCTGGGTGCAGTCAAGGGCCTGACCGAAGGTACCAAACTCTGTCGCGCTAACGCTGAAGCATACGCAAACGATTTCTTCTCGTCGCGCGGCGGTATCGAAGAAGTCGCAAAGCAAGCCACACAGACCCTCTCAGAGTCCAACCCCGTCCGCAGCTCGGACATCTTCCTCGCTATCCAACCTGTTACACAGTCTGCTGCCAAAGAGCTCTTTGCAGCAGGCCCCAAGCCCGACGAGCCTAAGAGCGACGTCGTCGAACCCGACACTGACGAAGAGACCACTCTCTTCGCCATCTACCTTCACGATCCAATCCACTCCCTGTCTTTCTCCTCGCTATCGCAATCCTTCCCTGCACAATGGGCCCAATGGCTTGACGCCTCATCACCCAATCCCGAAGACCCCGATACTCTTCCCGACAGCATTCGCGAAATTGTCGAATCTGGCGGCATCGACCCTCGCGAGTGGGTCTCAGAATGGATCCAGGACACCTTGAATCTCGCCATCGGCGTCGTGGCTCAAAGATATGTGGCAAAGAGAATGGGAGTTGGCGAGGGTGGTATCGGCAAGGGCAAGGCCAGACAAAGAGCCGAAGAAACAGACGCTGCTGGTGAGGCCGCTAGAGCCATCTAGAGTTTCTTGATGATTTTAACTATCGAACTATCGTTATTCTACATGAAAGGCGTTTGGGAGGAAGGAGCGGTTGGTACTAGGCAGCATATTTTGATTAATGACCATCCCTATTCTCTTATGTGATCTGTCCTGTCGACGTGGATATTGAGTAATCATCACAACATAGACACAAGGCAGACCAATGTATTCATTCCAAGATGTCTTTCAATTCATAGCTCTATTGCGAGACTGGTATATGATCTTCTTCCAAAAAGGCATTTCCCAACTGTGCTGTCTTTCAAAAGCAACACAATTACTGAGGAGGCAGAACCTCGAAGGTGTTGGCAACCTCCTTCTCCCACGAGAAGCGGTCCTTGCCGTAAATCTCAGCAGCAGGGCCAAAGTTCTTGCGGCCCTCAGAGAGGAGACCTGTGCGCAGGATGATCTTGTCGTCGCCAAGAGCTGTCTGGTGGTGGTAGACGTGGGTCTGATTATTCGCATCCTTGGGTCAGCAAATGTCCTCAAAAGAAACAATGTTCTTGACTAGGGAGCAAAACTTACAGTGCAGTTGGGGCAGTAGTAGCAGTGGACGGGGTTGCCAGAGTCACCCTTGTAGGTGTAGTTCTTGAGGCTGTCGCCGCCCTTTGTGATCTTCAGGCTGTCCTTGGGGACGATCTGGTTGAGGGTGTAGGCGCCGCCAGACAGGATCTTACAGGTGTTGCAGTGACAGAGGATGTGGCTAGAGGTGTCCTTATCAAGGGAGGCGGTCCACTCAGTGGCACCACAGTGGCAGGCTCCGTTGTAGGTAGACATTTTTGTGTGTAGGGTGTGTGGGTTGACTCGGTGGTATGGGAAGAGTTCACAAGTGATGTATGAGAAAGAAGGAGGGGCAAAGTATCAAGAACGAGGAGCCAACTGTCAATTAATACCCTGAGGCTTCAAAAAGGGCTATTTGAGTGTTTGAAGCTTGACATCAGAGCTAGTGCTTGGGCATGGCGGTCTTCTGGAGCTGGTTCGGCCTTTTGCCTTTTGCTTCCCCTCCTTCACGAACACATGGTCCAATGGACAATGTGCGCTCGGCATTGCCGTACGCATCAGCTTACTGTCTTGAATTCCACACCTCAGTCTAGACTCTTTTGCCAGCAGGATGGCTTCCATCTGTAAGCATAGAACTGGTGGTTGTCTTGTAAGGATGTGGAACGAATTCCAAATCACAAGACGAGTTCATTGGTCGGAGCTGTCATTGAGCGGGGTGAGCAATCGCCATGACGTACCCTGTATGGCCAGAGCTCCTTGAACCGGTGGAGGTGCGCTTCGGAAGAGGAAGCGATCAAACACCATCGAAGAAGGATGGAAATGTTGACGGACCGTCAAAGTTTTCTTGCGACTTCACTGATGCTCGTCGTGCATGGTTGGGCGTGCCTGCATATATTGAAGAATCACAGCATGATAATGGAGCGTCGAGCTTCGCTACCATAACAGCGTTGACCGTTACGATCCCATGTCATTTGGAATCAAGAACTCTGCTCTGGCATGTATCCACGCGCAGACGTCCAGATGCTTGCCTTGCCCTGGAACGTAACTGGTCTCAACCCATTGTTCACAAACAGACATGATTCTGTGTCCTCGACGTAATTGATATACCTGATACGAGCTGATGTATATTCATAAATTCGTAAGTCTCATACCCGCACTGTAGCTAGCCTTCAACACTGAGCTTCATTTTTTCCCCCTATGCTTTCGAGGGATCGCTCGAGATTGTTGACTCGACGAGCTTAGCATCAATCTTCTTGCGCTGTTCCTGGAGCTTGCCCATGAAGCCATCATCGGCAGTCTTGTTGGTCTCGTGGTCCCATTCCTCAATGTGCTCTTCAATGAGTCCTTGACCGTTGAGCTTAAAGGTCAACTTGCTGTTAACAGTCTTCTCGGCGCCCTCCTTCTTGAATGGGATTGGCGACTTGAAAACATAGTGTTGTGTCAAGTTCAATTGCAACTCAGAAGGTGTCGATGAAGCGAGAACTGCGACCTCTGGGCGACATGTTAGCGAATACTGTTTCATTGATTCGAAGTGCTGACTACTAACCTTTGGTATCACTACGCGCAAAGATCTTGGGCATTCCATTGAACTGCGACATGATGCTCTGCTTGCCCTTGGCAATGCTGACAGGGTCATGGAAGACAGCAGACTCGGCATAATGAGTATAACTCTGCTCATTCGGATCCAGTTGGTACAGCTTCAGGATGTCTGTAATGAACTTCTGTTCTTCAGGAGTGGCCTCCCTAGTAGCATGGGTGCCCTGCGAGGATTGAGTAAAAGACATGTTCGTTTGCTTGATATGTGATTTGGTTCGTTGTGTTTAGAGTCAAAACAAAAGCCTCCTCAAGCATTTAAGTATCATCTGTTTTGTTGGCAGGCAACAAACCGCAGACGTCATGATCGAGGGAGATCGACATGGAGAATGCTCCTACAGAAGCTTTCTAGACGTCAGTGGACCCTTTTTGGAGACCCTCTCGCTGTTCACTTTCATCCTGCAGCTTTCTGCCTGCAAAGTCGCATGTTGCTTCTCTGATTTGTGCAATTGACAATGGAAAGAGAGAAGTCTGGTCACTCTCAGTGGACACTATCATAAGATCAAACTCGTTTCTGCATTGCGATAGCTGACTATTCAGCTAGAATCGAGGAAGGAGTGAACAACTTCTCGACAGTTCAAATCTCACCCTCTTGCTCGTACCTCTCTAAGGCACTTGCAATAACTCATAAACACTTCCACTGTCTTTCAACGCCTGCTCTACTCTCTCCATCACAGCAAGAACCTTTTCCTCCTCCAATCTCCTACCCACGACCTGCACAGCCACAGGCAAGCCAGCCATCTTAGTCGCATCGTAATGCTTGTATGCTCCCTTGGCGACTCCATTGGCATTGATGACGAAATCCTTAGGAAGAGCATCCACAGTAGCGTCAACCTTGGTAACAGGAATAATACCACAAGTGTAGTCGAGAAGGTTGAAGAGGAAAGTATAGCCACAAGACGAAACAGCATCTCTCATACCGTCATGAGGAACAGCAGGTGTAGCATTTGGAGGTGTGATCATGATGTCCATGTCGCCTTTGCCATCGCTGTTGATTTCATTCCACCAGTCGAACCAGAAGTTCTTGAACGACTCGCGTTGGTATACCAATTGCCAGTTCTCATATGCGGACTTCTCATGGAAAGATTCAAGTAGACGCGCCCAGACAGCATCGCGGCGGATGTAACGGACGTACTTGACGTAGAGCCAGCGGAGAGGAGAGGGAAGGCGCATCCAGAAGGTCAACTGAGCAGCTCCTGCATCGTTTGTTTCGCCGGTGCTGAAGAAACGTAAGTAAGTTCTTGTACCTTCTGCATTGAGGAGTTGAGCAGCGATGGCTAGAGCGTCAAGAGGCGCATAGGGTGCGACGGGGAGAGTGAGATCAAACACATCATGTCCTTGTTGCTTGAGTGCGTCGACAGTGGTTTGGAGGGCTCGGGCACAAGCAGGAGAAGGGTCGGCGACGCCATCAGTTCTCAACACACCAACTCTGAGTCTTTTCTTCTCCTTGAACTGATCAAAGTCATTTTGGCGCCACGCCAGAGGATGAACACTCTGATCATATGTCCACGGCTTGCACTGAATCAGACTTCTTGTGAAATAGACCAGATCCGAAAGTGTTCGCGTCATTGGCGAGAAGACACTGGGAATGCCTTCTTGACCAGGCATCGAAGTGTCGACACCGTACTTGGGCCATCTTCCAGTCGAACATCGCAACGAGAAACAACCAGAGAAATGAGCTGGCGCGCGAACAGATCCGGCGACGTCAGATCCAATGCCAATTCTTGAACCACCGAATGCCAACAAGGCGCCTTCACCTCCAGTACTGCCACCAGGGCTGTACTTGCTGTTGTGAGGATTCTTGCATCTTCCCCAAACATCATTCGTTGATTCGAAAGAGAGCAAAGTGATAGGCAAAGCGGTCTTAACGAACGGCACAGCTCCAGCATCCTTGAGTAGACGCACCATTGCGCCGTCTTTAGCATGAGGTTTGAAGCATTTACCCGAGTAACCAACAGAAGCATCAAAGCCACCAACCACAATCGAATCCTTGAGCGAGACTGGGATGCCAGCAAGAGGACCTTTCAGATTGACACTGCCATCCTGGATCCAAGTCTCGGCATCCGGAAACATGATTTCAGTCAGGCAATTCGTGGCTTCTTGTGCCTTGACAGCAGCTTTGCCATAAGCACGCAGGACATCGACAGGTGACTTGGTCGATTTTTGGACATCCTCAACCAGTTCCTCGATGGGTGCATTCAGAATTGTGCGTTCTGAGGACGAGATGGGAGATTGATATGATGTGGGCAGATTTGCTATACGAGAAGCACGTTCATCTTGCTTGCGTTGACTAAAAGGCAGTCTATCATTAGCGATGTTCGTCCGTCTTTATAGTGGGTACCGCTTACCATATCTGTCGGTGCCGGGAAGACCCAAAAGGCCACATGGTATTGGAACGTGCTCTCGAACTCTAGGTAGGTATGTAGATAATGCTGTGGTTCTGAGGACCAACTTGGATCTCAAACTTTCGATACTTCCAGAAGGAGAGACTATGCAACAGACAAGATAAGAAGGACACACGACAACTCTTATACTCTTTACCCGAGTTGCCCGCGAGGTTATCATCAAGGCGGGGTTTCGCGATACCGCTTGAACCTTCCGAATTTGGCTTGGTGCTGGAAGCGGCTCAAGTTTCCACATTGAGAAAGACCGCACGTCGTTGTGGAAGAGCAGCAATTGCTAAACAGAGTCAAGAAGACGTGTCGCAAAGGTTGAACGTAATAAACATTTCTACGTCTCAATCGTAGTCTACTCGTGACATCCAAGGATACACAACGACTGCTGTCCTCATTCGCCATTTCAGCCACCCTGAAGAAGAGTAAAACCAGCAAACTCCGTGCTGTGATGGAAAAAAAATGCAGTTCCAAACTGGAACAGTACGCCGAACTCCTGATGATCAGTCCTCTCCGATATTCTCATCCCACCATTCAGGAGAGAATACTGAACGTCGCGCAGGAACCAAATATTCTGGCAAAGGTGGGCTACTTGGCATCGACGTGGGTGAACGCAATGCAAAAGGGACGGGTGGTGGAGAGCGAAAATCCTAGTTAATTCCACCGGCCTCACCCTCACGTTTCATCTCACCCTCCACATCCTCTGCCTCGCGTTCTTGACGGCCTTCTTCTTTTGCTTCAGCAGCACCATCGCCCATCTCCACGTCTTCAGGAGCTGATGTGGTAGCTTCGACGACTGCAGGTTCCGGCTGAGGAGTGGCAGTAGGTCCTGTGCCTGCTTCCGTGTTGTTTGCGTTCGGTGCGTTTGTGGGCGGTTGGGGAGCTTCATCTTCACCCATCTCAACATCCTCAGGCTCAGCTGCAGGAGCTTGTGCAGTGGTTGACGCCGGCTTGGGCGGTGATCGTGCTCGTTGGGTTCCGTTGCTAGCAACTTCCTCACCAAGAGCAGGCTGCACAGCATGGGGGTCTTCTGAAGCTTTAGCAGCCATGATAGCATCACCTACAGCGGCATTTGCCTCTTGTGCCCTCTCCACAACCATTTGATCGGCTTGAGCAGCTGCTGGTGGGATCGTGTTGTCAATAGGAGTGGCAGTTCCAGACTCGATAGGACCTTCAGCAGTGTCGGCGAAGGGATTCTTGTGGTCGGTAATCTTCATGCGTTGACGCTCTTGGCCGGGTTGCTTCTTGACGCCAAGAAGAGCATCCATTTCTTCGTCGTCAGAATCTTCAAACTCATCATCGCGCTCAATACGAGCATCCCATTTGCGTTCGGTGTAGCGAGAGTCTGGGTTCTCATCGTCGTCCTTGTCATCGAGGCGTCGCTCACGTTCGTCCAGATCCTCAGTATCGCCCTCGTTGTCAGGGTCGTTCTCGTTGGGCTGAACAACAAGTGGTGAGCGTGGTACGTCGGTCATTTGAACACTGGGTGCGAATCTTGTGCGTGATAGGTTCTCGAAGACTTGTAACTTGATCTTCTCGAGGTACTCCGGGCTGTTTGCGTTGTCCATGTTGGAGGGACGAACGTCGAGTTCGAAGTCGGGAGAGTAATATTCGTAGTAGTCAGTGTAGGGAAGCTCAGGTCCCATTTCTTGACCAACGAGTTGGCCAGTCTCGTAAGCCCATGTACGAGCGACGTTGCGCATTGTGTAGCCACCACCTCCAAGAACCAGCGTAGGGAGGTTGAAGCTCTTGACATACTTGACGCAGTTGGCATGACCACGCATGGACAAGTTGAAGCAACCAAGACGGTCACCACTCAGGGAGTCACCACCACACTGAAGAACGACAGCGTCAGGACGGAAGAACTCCATGATTTTTGCGATAATGGGCTCGAAGACACTCTTGTATGCAACGTCGTCCATGCCGTCACGCAAAGGGAAGTTGACAGCATAGTTTTTACCATTGCCAACACCAATGTCGCGTAGTTCACCAGTACCAGGGAAGTATTCTCCGTATTTGTGGAAAGAGCAGGTCATGACGCGATCGGTAGAGTAGAAGGCTTCTTCGACACCATCACCGTGGTGGACATCAATGTCGATATAGAGAACGCGCGACTTGAATCTGAGAAGTTCGATGATTCCGAGAACGATGTCGTTGATGTAACAGAAACCACTGGCTTCGCTCTTTTTTGCGTGATGCAGACCTCCGGCCCAATTGACGGCGACGTCGCATTTTTGACGGTTAAGACGAGCAGCACCTTCCATACTGCCACCAGCGCTGATACCACAGTACTCGAAGAGACCATCGAAGACGGGACAATCATCACCGACATTGTATTTTCCTTGCTCTTTCGCGTAGCTGTCCATGTTGTCTGGAGTGACTTTTGAGAGGAAGTCGACATATTCATCGGTGTGGAACTGGGTCATTTCGTACTTGGAGGCAGGCTTGGCTCGCTGGGAGACGGTTAGAAGGTTGTACAGGTTATGCGACAAGTGTAGTGATGGCGTACGTAAATTTCCATCTTCTTGTACAAGCCATAGTTCATGATTAGACTGTGAGCCATTCGGATACGGTGAGGCTTCATGGGGTGACCAGCATTGTAGGCGTAGTTTCCGACATCCGAGTCGTAGAAGTAGGCGACTTTCTTGGGTTGAGCGCCATTTGCGGCGCGAGGAGGGTCCAGAGGAGGGCCATACTGGGCCGAGTTGGCCATTGCAGCGGCTCGTCGATACTAGTTGGATGGAGCTATCGTGATTGGAGCTGTGAAGATATACAATTCGTAGACGGGATTACGCGCAGGCGATATGGACAGAAAAAATGCGACGCGATCGGATTGATTGATGTCGTGGACTGGTAAGGACTTTTGATGGTCAAGGTGAATGCTCGGCGGGCTACGAGTACGACTTCCGAGCTTCGGGGAAGGAGCAAACCTGTCAAACACGCAGGAAGCTGTCGCGAAAGGTGCAAACCTGTCAAACATGCTTCAGCTACAAGTGGAAGTCGCGTCGGAGGTCGGAGGTTTGGGAGCTGGCGGCGTGCATCATCGTCCATTGCCCAGAGAGTCGCCGTCCGAGCTGCTTCCATCACTCTCAATCAACAATTCCATCTCCTTGTCGCCCTCCATCCATCTCTCACTCGAGCTCACACTTATCTCACATCCATCCTCTGCGCATACTAAAAGAGAAGGACAAGACACACACAACCACAACACATCATCATGGACCGACTTTCGCGAATGCTGGCTGCCGCCCAGGGCATGGGAGGCGGTGCTGGTGGTATGCAACAAGACGGCAATGTCGTCGACAACTCCGAAACCGTCTACATCTCATCTCTCGCCCTCCTCAAGATGCTGCGCCACGGAAGAGCTGGTGTCCCTATGGAAGTCATGGGTCTGATGCTCGGTGAATTTGTCGATGACTACACTGTCCGTGTCGTCGATGTCTTTGCCATGCCTCAGAGCGGTACTGGTGTCTCAGTCGAGGCTGTCGACCCCGTCTTCCAAACAAAAATGATGGACATGCTGCGTCAAACTGGTCGTCCCGAGACTGTCGTCGGCTGGTACCACTCACATCCTGGTTTCGGCTGTTGGTTGTCAAGCGTCGATATCAACACTCAACAATCCTTCGAACAACTTACCCCTCGCGCCGTCGCCGTTGTCATCGATCCTATCCAGTCCGTCAAGGGCAAGGTCGTCATTGACGCTTTCCGCCTCATCAACCCTCAAACTCTCATGCTCGGTCAAGAGCCCCGCCAAACCACTTCCAACGTCGGTCACCTCAACAAGCCTTCCATCCAAGCTTTGATCCATGGCCTCAACCGTCACTACTACAGCATCGCCGTCGGCTATCTCAAGGGCCGCGGTGGTGGTTCAGGAAATGGTGCTTCATCAGCCGTCGCTGGTGCTTCGAATGGTCAGATGGGTGGAGAAGAGGCTATGCTCATGAACCTACACAAGAGTGTCTGGACAGAAGCTCTGGAGATGCCAGACTTCAAGGCTGAGGGTGATCGCACACTGGAGAAGCTCAACAAACTCGTCAGCTTGGCCGAAGGCTACGAGAAGCGTGTCAAGGAAGAGACCGAACTGACCAAGGATCAACTACGCACAAGATACGTCGGCAAGGTCGACCCCAAGAAGCGTATGTCCTCTTGTTTCATCAATCGAGCTCATGAGCTAACTCATCACAGACATCGAAACTCTTGGCCAAGATCTTCTCGAAGACAACATTGTTTCCGTCTCGCGCCAGATGATTGACAAGGAAGCTTCTGTACCATCAGCCTGCCGCATAGAGGCTGTCGATGACGATGCCGATGGCATGGCCGTCGATCAAACCGCATAGACTGCGAGAATCGATCACAGACCAAGAGAAAACGCCGCCCAAACCACGACCAGCACAGCCACTTCGACTGACGAGACAACATCGATCGTGGATACGTATGTCGTGGTCTCACACTCCGATGCGGAGTGAGATGGACAACCTCTGAGTTGACCTTGTATAACAAACATGCCCGCATGCATTTGGGTCACGAGGAACAGACAATGAACGAGCATGGAGACTAAAATGCTAGAGGTCGGCAGGTATACAATTAACATGCGCAATGACTGCAAGAATCATTTTCAACTTTATTCATCCACATTTTGTCTCCCTTTATGTGTCACTTTTCACTGTCATAGAAGACAAAAACAATAAGCAGATGACGATTTCCAGGATAAACCGAACTTGTATACCAAAACACTTCTGTTGCTCTGACAAATACTGGACAGAAAGGTTAGAGCTGCACCCTCATGCAGTCACCCATCGCCAGATTTCACGTCTCATAAGGCTAAAGACCTATAGCCCAAGCCGATTTCACGATCTGCCTTGGGGCCTGTTCTCTAATCAGTATTTAAGCGCGACAGCATGCCAAATAAGGACGACAACGGCAATGGATATGATTGCTTCCTCTCACTTGTGCCCATCGTGCGTTTTCCAACAAGTCACGGCTTATTCTGTATGTGCCTCGGTGGCAACAGCACGATCTATGAACGAACGAGGCTCCGGAACTCGAAGCCAGTAGCTAACGTCGCCGGGTGGCCGGTGTGCCACGGAAGATGTTCAATAACTTATCTGACAAAGCATAGTGCTTGACGAAGAGATCATCGATGTTCGTTCTTGTGCCCGGAGTTAGGTTCTTGCCTCTTTTGTAAGGTTGGCTCTCATACAAGCTTGGATTCACTGCGTCATACATTAGTACGGTGTATTTAAAAGGCAGGCATAGCCCGCTACTGAGCTGATATCGAAAGCTGCTGACTGCGAATCGCAGACCAATCAATCGTCCCTTTCCATAGAGAGCTTTGTCCTGGTCGCTTTGCATCCTGTCGCAGCAACCGGTATCTGAAGGAAGGTATCAGGTCTGTGTGCCTCCCGGGATACTTCTGCTCCCAGATCCAGCGCCTCATCAATTTCAGAATTAGAAAAGGCTCTATTGTAGGAGATGGCGAAGGGGACCTCATACTCGCTCCTTGCTGGAACAACCCCCCTGAATCAAAGCCTACTGAGCATCAGTCCAATTGGTTTCGTGTCTACTGTATCCGCATGGTTGCCGCAGCAATGTGTGCTACGATCGCGCCTTCTCGGAATCCTTGCCCAATATTTGTGCTTTCGAGCACCTGCCGCTCCAACTTCGAAAAGTCCGGCCATTTCCACCATCTTTCTTTCTTCGAAACTCATTCATCATTGTCCACGATAAATTGATCAAGAGATTGCATCGTAATCTCGTTTCAGGCATCGTATGTTCCACGCTCCCCATCCATCTATCAAGTATAGCTCCTGGTATATCTGAGCAGTAGCATTTTCTGACACGAACATGCACTGAACGCGGATCAGGTTCTCTACAGACACGAACGCTCTTTCCTTCGAATTTGCCATAGATCCGCAGGAAGAAGAGGCCCACGCTTTGAAACTTCACCTTGAGACAAGACGGCGGTTGCATAGCCGAGTCGAGCAATGCCGCCGCGAGGGCACCTGCTTCTGCAATTACACGACGCTCGGCAGATTCTACGGTTCTAAAAGGAGATGCTTCGTGTCGTATCACCGTGAAGAGAAGCGAAATGAGGATATTCAATCTGCATTGCGTTCCTCTATGGACAGCCGCTCAAACGTTGGTTCTCAACAGGATCAACGCCCCTTTCACCTCATGGATTTGCCTGTTGAACTTCGTTTGTGCATCTATGAGATAGCTTTCGAGATTGGCAACTATCGAGAACTGGCCCCAAGATGCCCTTCCAATACTTCCGAACCCGCTTTACTTCGGACCAGTCGACAAATTCGCAACGAAGCTTTTCGAGTCTTCTATAGGACAAATTGCTTTCGATTCGAACTTCCAGAGCTATATGCAAAACGCAAATTTGCCGACTTTCTCGAGGGCGATGATTGTGTTTGGTTGACACACATTAAGAAATTCAACAGGATCCTACGCCATGTCTGTTTTCGCCTGTCCGACGACGTTGATATGCATGATATGCATATTGATCTTGATCGCTGTTCTGTCAGTAACTGGCTTGTTCCGTCCGGCGACACGCATCTCAATTGTTCATGTCAAGCTCCGAGTACATGGACTGTGCTGCAGTGGCGCGAACACATAAGCAACAATGCCCATCTGATGCTGGGTGAGTCCCAGGTGACGTGGCTACTCAAAAGGATCGATAGATGCATCGAACTAGCTGACAAGGCTGTTGAGCGTTTTCAGGTTGTGTGTTGCACGGTCGATGGCGGGTGCTTGCCGAGGATGTCTGGTCTTGCCTATCTGGCTCAAGCTGCTTGGTTCATCGTCAACATTCGGTCTTGGTGGATGAACATCGTGAACCAAGCAACAGAATCAGAATGCATCGAGCGATTAAAGAGAGAATCCTCGAAGTCATAAGGCGTGCAGGCGCTCTAGCAAAGGGTGCAGAACTATCATGTCTATGCATCTCTTACATGTTGCTCTGTCTTCGTTCATTCCAGTTCTTCCCAAGTCTTTTTCAGGTTAAGATCATATTCATCAGAAGGAATATCAAGTGTTCACGAGTTGGAATTCACGTTAGTGCTCTGGGAAACCATCACAGTCTCAAATGTCTTCAATTCTCTGTCGCAGATGCCAGACCATCTCGTTGGTATGATTGAGTGTGCTGAATAATATTAGATCGACCATCAGCAAGGCTTCGTACGACGCGGGACTGGCTCGGATGACTCAGGAGAATATTGCAAGAACGCAACCACAAGAAAGAGTTGCGATGCTTTCTACAGCATTCACGAATCATCTCAAATATCGAAGCCATTAAGTAGAAAGTAACAATAAGCTATACAGTAAAGCTTGTATGATGCATTTCGATTCAGAGCTCAGCAATTCTTAGACCGACAACCCTCCTTTTTCTTTTCTGCAACTTTGCCCTTGACAGTCGCGACACTCCACAAGACCCAATTAGAAAGGATCATGCAGTACCATAAGTCTGGTGACCGTGCTCTCTCATCGTGTTGCTCACATCAGCACCAGGCATCAACACTTCCCTAGCCTCCTCAGCCTCTTCCTCCAAACCCTCTCTCTCGATAGATCTAGACTGATACCACACATAACCAACCAACAACACACCGACCGCAAAAGCCGTGGAAAGCAGAATAATGTTAACAGGGATAGGGTTGTTGTGGAAAGCATGATGGGTAAGAGCGTCCAATCCTTGAGCAGAGAAATTGAATAGACCAGCGAGACAGATGATAAGACCGTAGACTTTGCCAAAGGTGGCAAAACCAAAGACTTTGGCTGAATAGTCTGATACAGCTGTATAGTACAGAGGGCGATAGATGACGAAGAGAATGATGTTGGCGTATGCGGAGGCAGTGTTGGGAATGACACCGAGAACACCAATCGCAGTTGCAATGGTGACTAGCAGAGAAAGAGTGAAGACCGTGCTTGTGTGGTCGAGGACAAGTCCAATGAAAGGCACAGCAACCACACCACCAAGTGGAAGTGCAACATCGAAGAAAGCGTTGATGTTCTCGGCTTTTTCGGGGCCCACGAGGTAAGAATATTGGGTTCGGATAGTGGCGACAAAGTAGTTGATTCTGGTCATCTGGATGATGGTGAACAGAGCGATGAGGATGAACCATGGTGTCATGATTTGCTTGAATGCAGGCCTGCCATGCAGGACACCCCAAACGCCGCTTGTTGCCTCGACTTGCTGCTGTTGGGCCTGTTGTTGTTCGGCACCCTTAGTGCCTAGCAGTTCTGTAATTTCGCTGACCACAGACTCGCGACGTTCTTGACGAAGAAGAGCACGTTCCTCGTTGGTGATGTCTTGGTCGGAATCTGAGTCGGCCAATGGTTCTTCGGCTTGCTGAACCAATTCTCCAACAGTCTTGTAGCTGTTTGAAGGCATAAGGAAAATTTGAGCGACGAGAATCAAGGCGGGTACAGCCAGGTAAATCAAGAAGAAGCGCTTAGTGTTGAAAGCGCTATCGGTGGCCTGGAAGATGAGACGGTAAACAAGGAAGACAGCAGAGCTAGTATCGAAGGCGCCAGTCAAAAGTGCAAGGATAGTGCCCGAGTGCTTAGGGAAGGTGTTCGAGAGCTGGAAGCTCGAGATGAAGATGAAGGGGCCACCAAGAGCGAGGAAGAAGTAGCCAGGAATCCAGAGATCGACACTCTCGCGAGCGTCCCATGCAAAGGCCAGCAGTGCAGAGCCGATAGCCAGAAGGAAACAGCCGATGATACCAGCAACCTTGGGGCCATATCGATCCAAGATAGTTCCAACAGGCAAAGCGCAGACATTGGTGCTGACAGCGGCGACGGTGAACATCAAGTTGAGTCTCAACTCTTGCTCGTAGCATACCCATACGCCTTGTTCGATCTCTTTCGGAGTGCATCTATCAGCATAAACACCCTGTTCAATCAGAACAGGCTTTATTGCTGCATATCCAAATACCACGCCAGCAGCAAACAGGCAATAAACACAAGCGACAGCAACTTGAGCTATCCTCTTGATCTTGCTGACCTCAAAAGCAGCAACCGGCTCCTCATGCGCAATATTCGGCGTCCAGCTGCCTACAGGATTAAAGCTCAACTTGCGACGCTCAGAACCAGTAGGTGAAGAAGCTCTGACTCCCAAGTCATTTGGTGTCGTTGTATTCCAGTGATCCCGCAGTGTCTCCATACTGCTTCTTCGCTCGAATAACGACATCGTTGCGTCGTTTTGTGCAACTCGAGAATTTATATTTCGGTCGGCTAGGTAGTTTATGGGCTGACGTAATTTCTCTCACAATAGGTGTTTCCCCGCAGAGGATGAGGGCACGCGATCAGATTGCCAATGTTTGACGAGTCAGTTCGATATAGGCGTGTAGGATGACCGAGGAATGACCATGAGACAGAATGAAAATGAGAAAACGAAGGGTGGGACTTTTTTTTTCGCAAAAAGCTGACTGAGGCAACTACATGTTTATGAGAGCTGGTTGGAAAGAAATTTTCCGGGAAGCTGGACTGCATGATTACCCACAGTTGTGGTTCTACAAATGGATAGGACACGATAAGAAAGCACCTTTTCCAGATGCCTGCTCATTTCGTCCAATCACGGCTCCCGGATCACGCCGACGCTTGATAGTTTGACTCGATAAAAACTCGTGGGGCCTTTGAAACTGGTGGGGCTTTTTGTTCTTTATAAAGAGCAATCAAGACTATTCGTGATTTCTATTAGGAGTCGTCTTGAAGCTGCGCCTATCTTTTTCCATGTCTTTCCGTATTAACCCGCCGCAATGCGAAAAACAATAGAAACGACTGTAATGTGAGGACCGCTCTATGCCGAAGGAAAGGACCAAGGAGAACAAAAGTGCAAAACAAAAGAGAACAAATCACATCTCCGCGCAATGCGCCCATCTCCGATACCACACCATCTGTGCCGTCGCGGCAAAATTTTCAAGGAGCAATTGAACAAGGGTCTGGCCCTTCGTTCAGCTTTTCCATCGTCAGTCGCATCTCCGGTCAACTCAGCGTCGAGCTGTTCAAGCAGCTTCGATCTTCTTGGGGAGCAGACCAGCTCTCTTGCTCTTGAACCACAAAGTCGGCAGCAAGATGCACGAGCATGAGAACAGGATGCTGTGTAATTAATGTCAGCTAACCAGTCATCATGTAAAGCACATGCGAACGACTCACCAAAGCGCAATACACAACCCCCAAATTGCCTTGGTTTCAAGACAGTTGACTCTGGTTGAGCCAGCCCAGACATACAGGCCGATACTGCCGCCCTGCTTGACGTTCTGCACTAGACTTTGCAACCAGGACGCAGCGCCTGCTGCATCAACTTTGGCATCCGCATTGGCAATGGCGAAACAATTGAGCAGACTGAGTGGCTTGCCGAGAGTAACCGAGACGACGATGAAAGCAAGAAGGAGAAGACCATCAATGGCAGTCATGATGAACAAGCCCAGGTTTGCTTGGGCCATATAGAACGGAATGCTGATGAGAGTGTACAGCGTGGCGATGCAAGTCTACCATCCACATCAGTATTGATTAGGACTTTACAGCATTGTAAGGATCACTTACGACACTCAATGTTCCAACGATCTCTTTGGGAGGCTCGAGACCAATACCGTTGATGGCAGCCACGAAGTTTGCTGTCAACCCGACAATCCAACAAACACAGCATTTCCTCT
>Ga0181464_1000203_pt2 | contig 19495 bp, 25 predicted proteins | sample InSIn2gowninarea_FD_119074 | JGI IMG/M metagenome (GOLD analysis project Ga0181464, IMG submission 119074) | Clean room microbial communities from NASA Spacecraft Assembly Facility at Jet Propulsion Laboratory, Pasadena, California, USA -... ...
CCCCCCCAGTATTTTTCCCAACAATTGAAATCAAGGCAGGTCCTTCAAAACAAGCTTGATCGTTTGAAGGAGATCTGTCAAGATGATGAGAAAGAAGAAGATAGCTCAAATAAGGGATTCAGAAAATTGTGATAGTGATATATTAGATGCAGTAACAGTTATAGATGTCAGCAAATATTCAGGTTGGGGATCACCCCTTTCTATTGATCAAGAATGAAGAAGACAGTAATAAAGAATTATCAGGTATGGGCTTTTGCTCTAATTGTGGTCCATTTACTTGTATATGCAATAATCATAGTGAGGATGATAGTGAAATGATTGAACTTGCACTCATGGGTAAAAGTGAAATTAAACAATCTGAAGAGAAAACAAATTCAAAAATGTTGGCCCTAGAAGCATAAGATCAAGGCAAGTCAATAACAATGGACAATGAAGGCATACCTATGCTAGGTAATGATAATTATCACCAATGGAAAGAAAATATGAAGTCTAATATAATGAACCGTGATGTTTGGTATTTAGTATGTAATGGCTACACCAAAATTCCTCCATAAGACAGGGAAGTGCAAAAGAACAGTAAGGCATTAAGTGACATCATTAATAGAATACCTAATTCAAAATTAAATAGGCTTATGCATTATGCAGCTGCAAAGAAAATGTGGGATATTCTACAAGCACCAGCATAAAACCATCCATGAATAAAACCCAAAGGAAGGTTGCTCACTGGGGGAACTGCCAAGTAATCCTATCCCTAACAATGTGTCAAAAAATGAACATGACAAAAAAACAACCTTTATTATGTAAGAGGGAGTTGTTGATTCAAAAGGAGACAAGTTAGAAGAAATTTTTGATATTAGAACAAAACATATTATTCTTTGAAAAGGATTGTTAATCTTAAAGATAATTTGTAGGAATATGATAACAATGATCATATTAGATCAGTAGATGGTGTTGTGGAATCTAAACAATATTGTGAAGATCTTGAAGTTGAGATAATCTCTCTAAGAGAAGATCTTGAAAAATCAAATAAGAGGAATGAAGAACTACTTCAAGCATTTGAAGAAAAAGAAAAATGAGTTGAAATAATAGATTCTCAAATTAAAGGAGAAAGTGGAAGAAGGAATAAGGGTTAATTTAGAAGGTATGAAGAAGAAGTATCTAGAAAAGGAAAATAAATATCAAAGAATGGAGGTTGAGGTAAACATTCTAAAAAGTAAATTAGAAGAAGAAGATAAACATTTGAGATTTCAAGATAGTACTAATATTTTGGATAATGTTCTTAGTAGTCAAAGTTCTCCTATCATCAAATCTTGTCTCGGTTTTCATGAAACTATTGAAGGAGAATCTAGTTCACAAGTTGATGCACGGAATTTAAAGGGTAACAATACAAAACCTGAAATTCTCAACAAAGAGATAAGAAGTCAACCTGATCAACAACCAATGAAAGTGAATCTTCAAAGAAAATCATTTACTCCTAACTATAGAAATGTCAATCGATTCTCTCCTCTGATCAATAATGTTGAATGTTCTATATGTCATAATTATGGACTCATTGTAGCCAATTATAGATGTAGATTGTTCCAATCACAAGCCAATAACAAATTCCCAAAAACATCATCAGCAACACCACAAAGATAAAGAAGGACATGGGAAAGTTGTGTGAGTTCCATAAGAGCTCCACTCACAACACAAGTGAGTGTCAGGACAAGTAGTCATTGGTGGTCGAGTTGAAGGCTTCCAAGTCAGATGCATATCCTGACTCTAAGTCAAAACCTGACAAGGGGAATGAAAAGGGAAGAAGATCATTGACATGGAGCCCAGTTCCACTATGGCCACCACCAAGATCTAGAAGGTTGAACCTGAATATCCAAAGGAGGGGGAATTCCTTTTCCACTCACAGATGTGGGTGAAGGTTTCTCCGCTGCAATTAATTATTGACAGTGGGAGCCAAAAGAACCTCATTTTAGTAGAGGTCATGAAGCAGCTAGGCCTATTGACTATATCAATTTCACAATCGTACACCATCGGTTGGCTTCACCAAGGACGAGATCTTCGTGTGAGAAAGCACTGTCACCATCCTTACAACATCAAGCCCTTCATGGATGAGGTATTGTGTGGTGTTGCTCCTCTTGAATTTTGTAATGTATTATTAGGACAACCATACTTGTGGAAGCGACATGTTGTATATGAGGCTAGACCCCGCTCTGTTATTATTTCTTTGGGTAGTAAATTATACAGGATATCAGAGGTAGCCCTGCTTGCCACCATTTCTTTGATCTCTGTTAAGCAATGCAGTAAGATCATCTCCCAAAATGGGAAATTTGTTTTATTTATGATTCGCTCTCAAAGTAAGGGGAATATCGTAGCCACATCCATGGCCCCGGGGAAGGGTTCCTCCATGAAGTAGAAGTAGGTGGGTACGGTCATGGAAGAATACAAGGACATCTTCTCCTCACCCATAGGGTACTCTTGCACTATCAAGTCAACCATTCTATCGATCTAACTCTTGGAGAACCTCTACCCAACGAACTGATATATCACACTCGGTTCTAGAAAATGAAGAGATCAAGCGGGAAATCTAGGAGTTGGTGCAAAAAGGCCACATCCGACCAAGTTCCTCACCTTCTGGGAGACTGATTGTACTTGTACAAAAGAAGGATCAGACCTGGAGGCTCGACATTGATTATGGAGCACTAAACAAAATCACTAGGATTGATGACCTTTTGGACCAACTCAAGGGGCCCAGTATTTCAAAAAGATCGATCTGAAGTTTGGTTATCACCAGGTTCCAATAGAGCCCAAAAATGTATTGAAGATAGCCTTCAATTCCAGGGAAGGCCTTTTTGAATGGTTGGTTATGCCCTTCGGGTTGACAAATGTATTTTCTACTTTTATGAGGCTAATGGATGACATCTTGTGGCCCTTCACCAAATCATTTGTGGTTGTTTATCTGGATGACATCCTCATCTTCAGCAAGAGTTGGGAAGAACACTTGCAACACATTCAGTAGGTCCTTCAAACACTTTGGCAACACAAATTGTGTGCCAACTTGGATAAATGCACCTTTGGCATGAGCCAGGTCCAATATTTGGGTTACATCATAGATGAGTGTGGTGTGCATGTGGATCCAACTAAGATCCAAGTCATTTAGGATTGGCCAACCTCAACCACTCTGTTGAAAAATGTGCAACAAGAAATGCTAAATTTAGAAAGTGTTAAAAATAGAACTGCTAAAAATAGCATGTCTAAAAATAGCAGTTTGGCCAGTGAGGTCATTGGCCACATTGGGTGAGAGCTAAAACTACTAAAAATAGAAAATTCTAAAAATAACATTGTTGGGTCCCTTCCTATTTATAGTAGTCCCTAGTCTATCTATAGGAAGTAAAATTAATTCGGTCTTAACAGCAGTTGGAAATATTAATTAATTAATTTAGTTTAGGTAATTAGTTAAGGAAATTCGAATTTGAAGTCTTTGTGAGCATGCACATGAGTTGTCCCACTGATTGAGGAATTTATGCTTTATTTCCTCCACTGATTGAGGGAATAAGTATGAGTTCTATAATGAGAGAATCAATTGACTTAGTTCTAACTAGTCAAGTCCAGTTAGATTATTTTAACAAGTTGTTAAAATAATAAAATATAGTTTGTTAATGCTTGCATGCATGTGACAACTATTATTTTAGATAACTGAGAATTCACTCATGGATAACTGTTGCATGTCAATTTTGTTAGAGACCCAGTTGAGATCATATGTGTGACAGTGTACTATCAGATGCTTGATTATTTCTAGTAAGTAGTTTTTGCATGGTTGAGGAACTAGTGTCCTCAAGGATTGTGTAGTTGGACCATTGGTTAACTTGGTATGTTTGGAATTAATTGCATATGCTTTTCTATTATTTCCTAAGAAAATTGTGCAAGGAAATAGGGATTGGACCATAGGTAAAGCCTTTATATACAGGGCTTGGTTGGTGCATGAGATATCTCTTCAGATCTTCATAGTTCATTGAGAACTGAATAGCTTAAGAGCTCATTCTTTTTGTATTTTGAAGAGGATTTCCACTTGATTGATAATACATGGTTTGGGTTTTATGCTGGTGCTTTCCCCTGGATATATCTTGTGTTATGTGTGATTATTTCTCTTGATCAGTTATGCGTGTATCTACTTGATGTTGCTCATGAATTCAATTATGCTTCCGCTTAATGTTTTGTAGAAGTAGAACAAGTATTATGCTTTAGGACATTGCATATATCGATTTGTTCTACAAGTGAAATTTCTACATGGTATTAGAGCTAGCTGATTTGTATAAAAATTCTACAAAATTCTACATGGTATTGGAGCACAGGTGATCAAGGAAGAACAATATACTAGAGGAGATTTCAAAGTTTTGAGTTTTGGCTCGAGAGTTTGTAGAGCAGATTTGAAAAATTTTGTACAAAATTTTCAGAAACAAATAGTATATTTGGATTCCTTTTGGGAAAATACCTAAAATAAAAAATAAAAAAATCGGCTAAATCAAAGTTCGGATGAGGGAGATGTCGTTGATTTAATATCAGCTCTTTTTCTAGAAAAATTTGTGACAGAGGGAAAGTGGAAATAGATTGGTGTGCTAGCGAAGAACCTCTATGCACTTGAGGTACAAGATGCATGCAAAGCCTTGAGGAGCAAGGCAAAGGTTAGATACTTGGTGGTTGAGAGGGAAAGTAAATTACCTCTCAACATGCAGAGCCAGAAGAAGTCTCAGACAATTGTGGAGGAGCCATGATTGGTGAAGCAGCTTCAGGAGGTTGTGGAGTAGCCACAACTAGGGAAGTCGAGAGGAGACATAAGGGAGGCATCCACTCATGCAGAGACCTCCAGTTGGGGCAAACTTTGAGCCAAGTGGGTTGAGGGATCACTTGCAACCATACCTCTAGGTAGGAGGTTGGGCAATGTAGAGTGATCGTCCCAAGGAGGAGGGGCAGGATCTTTGAGGTACCCAACCTCTTAGATGAGACCTTGCTACGGGAGCCCCGATGTGGAGTAGCAAGAACTGACTAATTGGGTAGAGACAGATGCAGATGGAGCAAAAGAGAGAGCTACAATGCAGGGAATCCTAGGACAGCACAGAGCATGCAGGCTACAGCAATGCGAGAGGCACAAGTGTGTTGCATAATGCAAGGTAGCACAGAGAAGGGTGCAACGGTGGGAGATGCATGGAGATGTTGTAGTAGTGTAGAGGTCTAAGAGGGAGCACTTGTTAGCAGCAGGTAGAGCTTCAGCATCAGAGTATGTTTCTAGCCCAATAGAGTGGTCAGTTGGGAGTTGTTTTTGTTTCGAGTGTTGCTGGAGCAACTGCACTTGGTAGATGTGTTACGTGCAGAACATTCCAGTGTTACAGGATTGGGTTTGAGAGGAAGCCTTTCTTGTTGAGAGGGAGTGTTGAAAAATGTGCAACAAGAAATGCTAAATTTAGAAAGTGCTAAAAATAGAACTGCTAAAAATAGCATTAGCCAGTGAGGTTATTGGCCACATTGGGTGAGAGGTGAAACTACTAAAAATAGAAAGTTCTAAAAATAGCATTGCTGGGTCCCTTCCTATTTATAGCAGTCCCTAGCCTATCTATAGGAAGTAAAATTAATTTTGGTCTTAACAACAGTTGGAAATATTAATTAATTAATTCAGTTGAGTTAATTAGTTAAGGAAATTCAAATTTGAAGTCTTTGTGAGCATGCACATGAGTTGTCCCACTGATTGAGGAGTTTATCCTCAATTTGCTCCATTGATTGAAGGAATAAGTACGAGTTCTATAATGAGAAAATCAGTTGACTTAGTTCTAACTATTCAAGTCCAGTTAGATTATTTTAACAAGCTGTTAAAATAATAAAATATAGTTTGTTAATGCTTGCATGCATGTGACAACTATTATTTTAGATAATTGAGAATTCACTCATGGATAACTGTTGCATTTCAGTTCTGTCAGAGACCCAGTTGAGATCAGATGTGGAACAGTGTACTATGAAATGCTTGACTATTTCTAGTAAGTAGTTTTTGCATGGTTGAGGAACTAGTGTCCTCAAGGATTGTGTAGTTGGACCATTAGTTAACTTGGTATGTTTGGAATTAATTGCATATGATTTTGCTATTATTTCCCTAAGAAAACTGTGCAAGGAAATAGGGATTGGACCATAGGTAAAGCCTTTATATACAGGGCTTGGTTGGTTCATGAGAGATATCTTTAGATCTTCATAGTTCATTGAGAACTGAATAGCTCGAGAGCTAATTCTTTTTGTATTTTGAAGAGGACTTCCACTTGATTGATAATACATGGTTGGGGTTTTATGTTGGTGCTTTCCCCTGGATATATCTTGTGTTATGTGTGATTATTTCACTTGATCAGTTATGCATGTTTCTACTTGATGTTGCTCATGAATTTGATTATGCTTCCGCTTAATGTTTTGTAGAAGTAGAACAAGTATTATGCTTTAGGACATTGCATATATCGATTTGTTCTACAGGTGAAATTTCTACACACTCTAACGGAGCTTCCCAGGTTTTTGGGCCTTGCAAATTTTTATCTAAGGTTCATGTTGGGATTCTCCCATATCACTTAGCCTTTGAGTCAGATTACTAAGGGCGGGCCAAAAGAAAAATTTTCCTGGTCTGAGTCCCAACAGGAGGCATTTGTTGAGTTGAAGCACTGACTCTGCTTTACACTAGTACACACACTACCAGACCTGCAACAGCCATTTGAAATCGAGACAGACACCTTAGACTATGTTATTGGTGCAGTCCTCACCCAACACAGGCATCCAGTGGCCTATCATAGTGAGACATTTTTCGATACAATTTGGAAGTACCCAACCTATGATAAAAATATGTATTCCATCATTCAGGCTTGTCGGTAATCAAAGCATTACATTCTAGAAGGAGACGGTCGTCCACATTAATCACCATTCTCTTCAGTTTATATAGACACAAGGGAAGTTACAAAACGATCACCATCATAATTGGTCTACATATCTACAAAAATTCCACTTGAACATTAAATGCAAAAAGAGTAGCACCAATAATGTTACAAACTGCCTCAGTCGAACCCCAATTGTAGTACTAACTACTTTTCTCAACTCTTGTGGCCAAAAGACCTCTAGATGGCCACAACTATATAAAAATGATCCAGAGTTTACCTCCACATAATAGATGTTAGTAGATGATAAGGAAGTTCCTGATTTCCACCTCTAGGATGCATTATTATGCTACCTGGGCCACCTTTGTGTTCCTTCAAGTGAGTGTGCCAAGCTCATTTGGGAAGCGCACTACAGGCAAATCACAGCACACTTTGGTGTGGAGAAAATTGTGGTTGTACTACAAAAGTACTTTTATTGGCCAAAACTCTAACTGGATTTTGGGAAATATATCAAATCCTGCACTACATGCGCCATCACCAAGCCAACCATCAAGAAGCAAGGCATGTACACTCCTCTACCTACTCCTAGCTAGTCATTAGAATCAAACTTCATGGAATATATGTCTAGCTTCCCTTCTACCAAGCATGGTAATGACTATGTATTTTTGGTTGTGGACATATTTTCTAAGATGGCTATATTGGCAACCTGTAAGAAGAGTATCATAGCAGAGGACACTGCCAAACTCTTCTTTGAACAAGTGTGGGTACATTTTGGGATCCTGCAAACCATTATATCATATCAGGATAGCAGGTTCCTAAGCACATTATGGTCAAGCCTCTAGACACTATTGGACACCAAGCTCACCAAGTCGACTGCTTTCCATCCCCAAACTGATGGCCAGATGGAGGTCGTCAATAGGATGATAGTGCATATACTATGCATGTACAACTCTTGCACCAAGGAAAGTGGCTTGAAATCAAGAAAGGTACAGGGAAATAATGAAGAAAAAGAAATAAAATAAACAAGACCTTAACTGAGCCCCTACTAGCCATGATAGGCATTTCATCAAACATGTTGTAACCATGAAACATGTAGGTGTAAACAACAGAATTAAGTGTAGGGATCCCATGCTTATCTGAGAATCATTGTGAACCATTGTTTCCTCATTCCATCTGTTGCATATTCATCTATTAGGCCATAGACACATTATCCATTCATATACAAGTAAAAACATGTTGAGGATCTTTGGTCACTCCCTTTCCCATAGCATGAGAGTGACTATGGCCTCAGAGATCCAGAACAGCAGTGGGACCTAGGTACAGGTTGTCTGAGTGGTTGACTTGTCTCCTGAGGGTTTTCTTGATGATGTTGGATGACTATGTGTGATGTTCCATTGATTCCAATTCCTTAAGGTCACATAGGAGGTCGAATCTTATCATAGTAGCCTCTCGTCTCATGTTTACTTCAGTTGACATAGTTCCATGGGTGGATGTGGGAGGAGGGTGTTACAGAGTGGTATCAGAACATGGTTCAACTCTCAAAATGGATGGGTTGAATGTGTTATTCATGCATGCATGTCAGTTGCATGTGTGTCTCTTACACTTATATACTTGTTGCATTTGCTTGATGATGGATTAAGGTTGTAGTATGGTTATCATGGAGAATTTGATGTTGATTTCGTGAAGAGTATTTGACATGAGTATGTGACTGACTGTATATGGTTAATTGTCGCTTACATGTTGATTTTATGTCACCTACTTACATCCTTGTATGTTAGGTTACATTTTGAATATTTTGATTACATGTATTAGTCATGTAGGTTGATTGCAATAATGGGTCGATTATGTTCGACTACATGCATTTATGCGTATTTGTAGTTGGCTAGGCATTGCTTATGCATATTGTTGATTGCATGTAGCAATGTGTATAATGGATTAATGGTTGTTTTCATGCATGAAGTCATAGCATGCATTGTTGATATGGCCTTGCATTGAGGACTGGATCCTAACTAGAGTGATGATTATGTGTCGATACAATTACTTGTGAATGTCTATACGTTGTTATGATTATGTTATACATGTATCACATTCATTTGGTGATATTGTAGACAATGTATCCTCTCCAATCTATACTAAGGTATGTTGGTTTATTGTGATTTAGTTTATCTGACATATTATGTATTGCAGGTAGAGAAAGATCAAATGGCTAACAAGGTGGTAGATTACGTAGAATCTCCCTATGCATCATATGGGCAGTGTGGTGTGGGGCATACTTCTGATTTGGCTAATACATTGAAAAGCTTGAAGGAAGAGATAAGGAGTTGTAAGCTAGATAATGATTAGATCATATAGGCACAAGAGAATCAAGCAGAGGTCAATGCTATACTTCTTCATATTCTGTTAGAACTGCAGTGACAAGGGACACTTCGGATCATCCATGCACATGAGGATGGGACTAATGGAGCATATGGTAGTAGATCTCCTGGTAGACATAGGTCTGATAGATTTGACACAATGAGAGACGGCAGGTTGTTGGGCACTCCAGAAAAGAGGGGTGAAGAGTACATATATTATTCTAGTTCTAGTTCTGATTGACATCATGATCATTGTTGTTATCATCCTTATAGGAGGAACTATAGGGGATACTTACCGGATGAATTCAAGAAAGAAAAACCACCTACTTTTGATGGAGATGTGAAGAAGTAAGACTTGTGCAAAGGCTTGGATACTTGGGATGAACAAATTCTTTGAGTTGCATGAGTACATGGATAACATGAAGGCCAAAATGGCTATCTTCATCTTGAAAGGTAAAGCAAACATCTAGTGGGAAGATGTTAAGCGGGTTAGAGACATCAGGATAGATGACTTGAGTTGGCAAGAATTCATGAGGCTTTTCAGGAAGAAGTACTTCTCAGAAAGGTACTATGACAGTAAGGCAAAAGAATTCTATGAGTTAAAGATGGGATCAATGGGATCAATGACTTACGCAGAGTACACAACCAAGATTCTGGAAATATTGAGGTATGTACCATATCTTACTAATGAGAAGGCTAAAGTTCAGAGATTTTTCAGTGGTTTTCCATTAACATTTAGAGATCAAATTGAGTATGATGGGCCTCGGTCACTTGATGAAATTATTAGGAAACTGAAGCATTGTTATGAGAAATCCAAGCATAAGAATGAATCTTAGCAAGGATGGAAGGGAAAATACAAAGGTAGAGGTAAATGGTAGCCTAAGAGGACAAGGCCACAACATGCAGATGGGAAAGAAAATGTGGCTCCGCAAAAGAGATTTAATGCAGCTAGACAGGGACATGGGTCACAGTAGCAGCAACATCATAGAGGTTAGGGCATTGGTCGGTTGGAGTGTTGGACATGTGGTGAGGAACACCATATGAGAAATTATCCACAGCACCAGGGTGGAAGGCCTAAGATATATAGTGTACAAGAGGCACAAACTATTGGGGATGTTGGCCAGAGTATTCCACATATCTATGCAACAATGGAAAATGAGCAAGAAAAACACCAGGAATCTATAATTGAGATGGACTGTAAGCTTTGTGATCAATTTATTTCTATTTTGATTGACCATGGATCTAATTATAGCTATGTTAGTCCTGATTTGGTGGATAATTGTGGTTTGAATAAGGAGTTGCATGCAAAGTCTTGGTTAGTGCAACTCGCTACAGGTACAAATAAGTAAGTTCATCATTAGGTAAGAGCTTGCACACTTGATTTAAATGGTATGCCTATAGCAGCACATTTGAATGTGTTATCATTGGGATCATACAATATGTTATTGGGCAAGGATTAGTTGTATCTACATAAAACCAAGGTTGACTGCTATGACAAAGCCATTGATTGTGTTGATGACTATGGAGAACCAAGATTCTTGCAAGGTAAGAACAAAGCCACATCAGTTAGGATGGTGACAACAATGTAAGAAAAGCATAGCCGCAGGAAAGGGTGCAAGCTATTTGCAATACACATTTCTAGTGATAAGGGCAAGGAAGTTGAGGATGTAGATGTGTTGAAAAAATATCCAGTGTTGCAATAGTTTCAGGATGTATTCCTTGAGGACATTACAAATTTTCCACCTCACAAGGAGGTAGACTTTTCAATTGAGTTAGTGTCAGGGGTAGCTCTAGCATCAAAAGCACCTTACAAGATGAGCACACTCGAGTTGGTTGAGTTAAAATTGCAGCTGAAAGAAATGTTGGACAAGGGATACATTAGGCGAAGTTTATCACCTCGAGGTGCATCGATCTTGTTTGTGAGAAATAAATATGGTACCCTCAGATTATGCATTGATTACAGGCAGTTGAACAAAGTGACTATCAAGAACATATATCATTTACCGAGGATTGATGACTTGCTCGATAAACTGAAGGGAGAAATTGTGTTCTCGAAGATTGACATGAGACTCGGATACCATCAAGTATGCATAAAAGAGGAGGAAATTTACAAGACTATGTTCAGGACTAGGTATGGGCATTATGAGTTTGTTGTTGTTCCATTTGGCTTAACTAACGCTCTAGCTACATTCATGTGTTTGATGAATAGTGTGCTACAGCCATATTTGGATAAGTTTGTTATTGTGTTCATTGTTAATATACTGGTATATTCTAAAAATGAGGAAGAACAGGTCAAGCACGTAGCAGTAGTATTGAGGTTGTTGAGAGAGCATCAGTTGTATGCTAAGCTCAGCAAGTGTATTTTCATTCAAACTGAGGTACACTACTTGGGGCATGTGGTCTCTAAGAAGGGCATTGGAGTAGATACCGAGAAGATAAGGGCCATCATGGAGTGGGTAGCTCTTAAGAGTGTTGATGAGGTGAGATCTTTCATGGGTCTAGTAGGCTATTATAGGAAGTTCATCAAGTCTTATCACAAATTGTTTATCCCATTACACCATTGCAAAGGAAAGGTAATAATTTCGAATGGACAAAGGAGTTTGAAGCTAGCTTTGAACATATTAAGTAGTTGTTGATGCATGCACTAGTACTACAGATTACAGATTTACACAAAGAGTTTGTGGTATGCACAGATGCTTGCAAGAGAGGGCTTGGTGGACTCCTTATGCCAAGATGGACAGGTTGTATGTTATGACTCCCAAAAACTAAACGAGCAAGAGCAGAACTACCCAAACACATGATATTGAGTTAGCATCAATTATACATGCATTGAATATGTGGAGGCATTATCTTCTTGGCAGGTGGTTTCTGCTTATGAGTGATCACAATGGGTTGAGGTATTTGTTTGACTAGCCGAATTTGAATGTCAAGCAGGTTAGATGGTTGGCCACGATCAGCGAGTTTGATTTCGAGATTAGGTACATTAAAGGTAAGGAAAACATGGTGGCAGATGCTCTCAGTAGACGGGTATAGGTACATTACTTGGTAGTTATGAGCTCCTATTGGATGGACTTACAAGATAGGATCTTGCAGGCAGGACAACAAGATGTCAAGTATATGGAGATTGTGCACAGGTTACAGCAGGGTGATAATACATGGACAGATACAGGTCATGGTATAGGTACAAGTACAGGTACATATATTTATACATGTATAGGTGGTAGTACATGTACATGTATAGGTATGTGTGCAGGTACATGTCCATGTAGTGGTACAGGTATAGGTGGCAGTACAGGTATAGGTACAGGTTCAAGTGCACAAGTTATGGATTATTGTCTTATAGCAGATGGATTGGTCAGGTTCTAAGATAGGATATATGTATTGGATAACAAGGAGCTCAAGAAGGTGATCTTGAGAGAGTTTCATGCGAAACCTTATTCAGGTCACCCAGGTTATCAAAAGACACTGACAACGGTGAACATATATTATTATTGGCTGAATTTGAAGAGGGATGTAGCAGAGTTTGTGGCTAGATGTTTTGATTGTCAACGAGTGAAGTTAGAGTGTAAACATCCAGGTGGACTGCTATAGCCAATTTCGATTCCATAATGGAAATGGGAGGTCATTTCCATGGACTTCATCACAGGGTTGCAGAAGATAGTGAAGCAGCATGATTCCATCATGGTCATTGTGGCCAGGTTAACAAAGGTTTCACACTTCATTCTCGTGAAGTCTATGTTCTCAGTTAGTGATGTGGCACGAGTGTTCATCAAAGATGTGGTTAGACTACATGGTGTTTTGAAGAAGATTGTGTCAGAGAGAGATGCGAAGTTCACTTCCAAGTTTTGGAAGGAGTTATTTGCAGGTTTGGGCACAAAGTTGGCCTTCATCACAACTTATCATCCACAGATAGATGGAAAGACAGAGAAGGTCAACCGGATATTGGAGGACATGTTGAGGATGTATGTGATGCATCAGCAATGAAAGTGGGAAGAGTATCTCCATTTGGTAGAGTTCGTATACAACAACTTTTATCAAGAGTCATTGAGGATGAGTCCTTTTGAGGCATTATATGGGAGAATTTGTAACACACCCATTAGTTGGAGTGAACTGGTTAGCAGAGTATTGATTGGACCAGATATGTTGGGAGATATGAAACAGGAGATGTAGGTGATCGAGAAGAATCTCAAGGCAGCACAAGATAGGCAAAATATTTATGTAGACAGGAACAGGTTGTTCAAGGAGTTCCAGGTTAGGGAACAGGTGTACTTGTGCATCAAACTAAAGAAGTGCTTCTTGCAGATTGGATCATGTGTCAAGATGGCACCACGGTTTTTAGGACCCTTTAGTATCATTGAGAGGATTGGAGCAGTAGCCTATCGAACTATACTGGCTCTGGCAGTGAAAATCCACGATGTTGTCCATGTATCTTTGCTTAAGAAGTATGATGAGGATGTTGATCATGTGATTGACTAATCTGTACTACATTTGGAACCATATGGACAATTCCAGCCGGAGCCTCAATGTATATTACAGAAAAAGGTGCTCATGCTCCAGAATTGAGCAATCAAGCAATTTAAATTGAAATGGAAGCATTTTGGGCCCGATGAAGCTACATGGGAGATGGCAGATCAGATGTAGGCCATGTATCCTTCCTTGTTTGTCAGTTGAGGAAAAGAAGCTTGACATGGTGGTTTGGTATTTTGCTTATGGTGGTTTGGTATTTTTCTTGTGGTGGTTTGGTATTTGGTTATGGTGGTTTAGTATTTTTCTTATGGTGGTTTGGTATTTGCTTATGGTGGTTTGGTATATGCTTTATGATGGCTTGATATATGTTATACGATGTTTTGATATGTGCTTATATATGATGACTAGTATATGTTTGAGATATGATTTGGTATATGATTTGGCATATGTTTTGGTATCTATATTTATGGTGATATTTCTATATGTACCCATGTATATGGATGTAAATATCATGACAAGTTGTGTTATAAAGCTCCACTATGCGGTATGGGTTTCATGTCATTATGGTTATGTTATCATGTTATTATGCTATCATGTGGTTATGTTATCATGAGGTTATGATGTCATGTGGATTGACACTTAGCAGGATGATCATTGTAAATACTGTAATGAGTTGTGATTGAACCAAAACCCTCATTCTACAATCCAGTATGAGGGACATGTGTAAGTATGTCACGTCCTAAAAATAATAATAAAACTAATTTTGGCTCATGTCGGCCAAACAAAAAAATAAAAATTGAATAACCATATAAATAAACAAATAAAAATCTATTGACACAACAATTAACTCAGTTGTTGATATTTCACTTTCACTCTTCAAGTAATAAATAAAATATTTCGATGTCTATCTTAAATAATATAATTTTATATAACTTTACAAAACAAAAAAAAATATTTCTCTTATAAATATCTCAATATAGAATTTAAATAAACTTTTGAATATCCATATTAACTAATATATTTCAGTATGAACATTAGCTTGAAAGGAAAAAGTATTTATAGGTAAACTAGAGTACTTACTTCTTAATAAGAGGAAAATGTGTAACTCATTCAATTTTTAAAATAAAATATTAATAATGATAAAATATCAAAATATACAATTTAAACAATGAAAAATTACCACCATAGATCTATATTAATTACATACTTACCAAGCACTAAAATGGATTAATTGATGTGTAAATATTTTTTCAAGTTTGAGATTTGATCCCTCTAGGCTCTTGGTAGATATGTGGTTTGAATGCATCTATACTAGTTCTACAACCCATTGTGAAGGCAATGTGTAAGTATGTCCGTCCCTCTTAAAATAAAAGTAAAATGTTCTTTAATGCATCTATACTAGTTCTACAACCCAATGTGAAGGTGATGTGTAAGTATGTATGTCCCTCTTAAAATAAAAATAAAATATTCTTTAAATAGAAAAGCAACGTTGGCTATAATAAAAAGAAAAAAATAATGCTATGCATTTTTAATTAGTTGTCCATATAAACTAATATCATGTAAAATAAAACGTAAGTAAGATGTTTAAACCTTATGTTTTTCAAAAATATCTTAATATGTGATATCAACTTTATATATATCTATATATGGGAAAAAAATGTTAAAAGAAAATATTTTAATGTCCTATAGAATAAAATATTCAATGTGAGTTATGAATAAAATATTTTAATATGAATTAATATAAAATGGTTCAATACACATGTTATGTAGTCTCTATAACATTCAAAAATGCAACTTAACAGTAAAATATTACACATCTTTTTTTGCACTCTAAAATAAGTTTGCAACAACAAAAAATTTGATCCCTCTCGGCTCATATTAGATTCGTGTTTTAGATGGATCTATGCTGGTATAAAGCTCCATTATCCAGTATGTTGTCATGTTATCATGATGTTTTTCTCTTGAGTAGATCTTTCATTTTAATATTGCATCAAGTTGTTTTTTAAAGCTCCATAAGCAGTATGTCTTCTTTTAGCAGGTTGTTGAGGTATATGAGTGATTGAACACTGAGGAAGGTGTACCCCAAGGGGGAGGGTTCTGCAACAGCCTTGGTGAAAATTTCATGTAATAAAAGTTAAAAAACAATAACCACGGATGAATGGGACACGTATTCCAAGTTGAATGTTGGGCAAGACATCCTAAGGGGTGTTCATTTGGTGTTTTATGGCTAAGTAAATTGGCAAAGGCAATGGTTAAGGCTTTGGAAAGAAAAAATGCCATTTTTGGCACTTATTTATTTATTTTTCCTAATGGAAATTAGGAGAAAAAGGAGGTGAAAGGTCACAGGTTGCATGTGAGGAGGAAAATGGAGGAAAATAATGGAAAATGAATAAAATAGAGGCTTCATTCATAAAAAGGCCTCTGAGGATCAGTTGGTAATCTTTTGTCAGTTTAGCTTTGGAGTTATTTCATTATTATCTCTCTCTCATACTCTTGGACACTTAGATTTTTCTTAAAGCACTTTGGCATTGGAGCAAGAAAGGAAATGACGACCAGAGGAAGCAAAGATCAAACACGGAAAGGCAGGATCAAGCAACTACAGCATGCTTCATTGTAGGTACCAACTTGCATGTGTATTTTCCTTGCTATGTTTGGCATGCATGGGATTACATGTGTTTCTTTTCTACCATGGCATGGGTTCTTCTAAGTGTGATAGGATTTTCAGCTTAGCCTTGTCATTTCCTGATAGCTTTGATGAGATGGATACTCTCAATCAGTTTAGGTGGGATGACCGAATTGGATTTAAAGATCAGTGGGGTGGATCTCCGAATTGATAAACACATGATGTAGTGGTCCCTGAATCGAACTGAGGATGCACGAAGCCACTGACCTAGTAAACTCTGAACCTGACTATGGGTTGTGGTAAAGCTAGATTGTGTGCCTCGGTGGGCTTAGGAATACTTGTCAATGAATGGTTGGATATACGATTGTAGAAATTCTGCAAATTCTCTACAAATCTAGCTATAAGACCATGTAGAAAATTCGACTGTAGATTAACCCGATAATGCAATATAACCAAAGCAAAATACTATAACCTACTATCAATTTGCGAAAGCTTAAAGATCGAGAAAGATCGAGCTGAACACATATAACCAAAAAAAGAATCAATCATAATACACATGAAAATACTTTGTGGAAAGCCTCAGCTAAAAACCCCACTATTTGTATTATCATACAAAGTGGAAATACATAGGAATTATACAAAGCCTTAGCTCTCACAGCTAGCCAGCTCTGAGTACAATCCTCACAGATGCTCATAGGCAATCCTGGCTTCTCACAAGCCTTCCTTTACCCTCAAAGATCCTATTTCCTTGCGCTGTTCCTAGTGGATGATTCTCCTCCACCCAGTGGAACACTGTTCTCACACACTACTCTAACACACTGTTAGAACTGCACAATCCTCAAGGAACCTTACCTTGATTGCATGCATGAGTTTCCTTTATAGGAAAACACATGCAACTGATAGTACATTATCTTTGACATTTAGCTTAACTGGGTCTTTCTCAAAATAGACATGCATGAGTTTCTGATGAGGGAATCTTCAATTATCTGGAGTACACTGGTTGAGTGCATGCATGCATCAACTGACTGTTAACTCTCTATTTGTTCCTCAAACAATTTGGAACTAATTTAACTGGACTTAACTTAGTAAACTAAGCTAACTAATTACAACTCAGGTATAACTCAATCTTATCTCCTTAATTAAGGGATAATCTCCTTAATTTAAGGGATAACTGTTGCATGACTTCAAAAAAACTTCTAACTTGAATTTCTCCAACTAATTAAGTCAAAATAACTTAATTAATTATTTCCAAGTAGTTGTTAAGACTAAATTCGATTTAATTCACAATTTTAATTCAAGGACAAATTAAAATTGGAATATTCTTGTTGCCACATTTCAACACTGCCTCTCAACAAGAAAGGGATTATCTTCCACCCTGATCCTGTCTCTGTGGAACTCGAATTTACACTTTGATAATGCCTTTGTCAAAATGTCAGCGTCTTGCTCCTCTGTTGAAATATATTGTAGCAACATGATCCTCCTCACTACATAGTCTCTTAGATGATGATATCGGATGTCGATGTGCTTGGACCTATCATGAAATACTGGATGATCAAAGAGTTTGATACAACTCTTATTATCGCAATAGATCACAGTTGGATCCATCCTCTGATCAATCAAAGCAAGTAGGATTTTCCGCATCCAAATGGCCTCACATGCTGCCTGACTTGCAACCATGTGTTTTGCCTCTGCCGAGCTGAGTGCAACCGACCTCTATTTCTTGTTGTACCAAGAAACTGCCGATGACCCAAGGTTGAAAATCCCTCCTGATGTGCTCTTCCGATTTGATGGACTCACTGCCCAATTTGCATCATTGAAGCCCTATAGCTTCACTCTCTCTTTCCGTCTGTACCATAATCCATACTGAGATGTGCCTCTGAGAAATCTCAATACATGCTTTGCCACCTTCCAAAACATATTGGTAGGCTGAACCATCTCTTTACTCAGTTGGTTCACCACATAGCACAAATTTGGTCGTGTGTTCACTAAGTACATCAGTGAACCCACAAGTTGCTTGTACACATTAGCCTCCACTACTTCTCCTGAAGTAGCACCCTCCTTCCTCCAGTTACTTGCTAGAGGATTATGCATGGGCTTGCACTTCTTCATGTGGAATCTCCTGAGTATCTTGTTGGCATACTTTCCCTAAGACATAAACAACTCCCCATCCTTCTACCACACTTCCATGCCAAGGAAGTAATGCATGAGACCCATGTCTTTCATCTCGAATTCCCTTAAAAGGTCCTCCTTGCAAGACACGATCAACTGATCATCACCAGTCAATATGAGATCATCAACATAAAGAACTATGATCAACAGCTTACCTTCCACCATGATGTGGTACAGGTTTGCATCCACTTCACTCTTTGTCAAGCCCAACCCGATGAAGTAGTTGTCTATCCTGGTGTACCAAGCACGAGGTGCTTACTTTAGCCCATACAATACTCTCTTGAGTCGGCACACATGCGACCCATGATTGAAGGTCTCAAAACCTTCCAGCTGCTCTATGTACACCTCTTCCTCAATCTCGCCATTGAGGGATGTAGTCTTCACATCCATCTGATGGATCTTCCAACCCATTTGTGCTAATAGTGCCAACATAGATCTAATAGATGAGTACCTTGCAATAGGAGCAAAAGTCTCATCATAGTCAATCCCCTGGACTTGTGAAAAGCCACGGGAAACAAATCTTGCCTTATGCTTCTCCACATTACCATCAGCATCTTGCTTTACCTTGTAAAGCCAATGGGAACTCACAACTGAATTGTTCTCTAGTCTTGGAACCAGATCCCAAACACTGTTACGAACTATGGAGTCATACTCCTCCACCATAGCATCAACCCAAACCAGTTGCTGCACTACTTCCTCAAAGGAAGATGGTTTAGTCTCAACACATTCCCTAGCAAGGGCCATGTATCCAGTGTACCTCTCAGGTGACCTCCTCTATTTGTGCTGAGAAAGTTCTGCTCCCACATTCTCTCTCGCATCCTCCAACAATTTGTCAGCTTCTCTTGTGCACTTCCATCCATCTCTGGAAGATTCCACTTGAGTGGATGTCTCCACTCCTAGAACCTCTATGATGTTGCTGCTACTGTGACCCATGTCCCTGTCTAGCTGCATTAAATCTCTTTTGCGGAGCCACATTTTCTTTCCCATCTGCATGTTGT
>Ga0181464_1000309_pt1 | contig 19457 bp, 17 predicted proteins | sample InSIn2gowninarea_FD_119074 | JGI IMG/M metagenome (GOLD analysis project Ga0181464, IMG submission 119074) | Clean room microbial communities from NASA Spacecraft Assembly Facility at Jet Propulsion Laboratory, Pasadena, California, USA -... ...
AGTCGTACACTAGTGTCATGCAGAGTGTTAAAGACAGCCTCTGAAATTGTGTATTGCGCGAAAGATTGGAATAGACCTACCAGGCACTTCTCGAGTGTATGGCCTGCGGAGCAAGCGATGCCAGAGACGTCTGACTGTGGCTCTGAATCCGGGCATGTTGTGATGACGTGGAGACGGATAAACATTAATGCGAAGTAGTGTCGGCTGTAAGGTCAAGGAAGATTAAATCCGGCAGTTGTCACATGACCTTTACTCCACTATCAATCACTAGTAACCATCACAAGCCACGATGTTTGATCTGCCAGCACACATAAATCGCGTAAAGATGTATTTCTCCTCTTCATTACTACACAAGTTCCAATTTTGGCCAAAAACACAAACATAGGTGCATGTTAATTCAATCAGCTTAGAGGTAAATGAGATTTCCTTCGTAGTATAGGCAAGATTGTATAGCATCCATCAGCTGTAAAAAACTTAAACAATCATGCATCATGCGTACTTTGCGAAGCTCAGGGAATGGGGGAATTCAGGTCAATATACCGATCTCCTTCTGATCTGTGCAGGGCAAGAATTCCGTATCCATCAGGTAATCGTCTGCGCTCACTCCCGCTTCTTCCAAGTGGCCTGTAGTGGGTGACTTCAAGGTGTGAAACACCATCTGCACCAAGTCGGCGCTTATCACTTATGATAGTAGGAGTCATTAACAAAGATCATCGAGCTCGACGATGATTTACCATCCGTGCAGCGGATGATATCTTACATGTACACATTTGACTATGACGATCACGACAGCGTCCTAGAGGACAATTTGATGGCCGAGGAGGACAAAATGCGTGATACGCTGCACCCATCCGAAGCAGTTGATATGGATCATATGCAGTTGCGGAAAAATATGAGGTCATGGGACTGAAGGATTTGGCTAGATCCAGATTCGCGGAATGGACGGGACAGAACTGGACTTCGGTTCACTACTCTGCCATAGCAGCAGAAGCATTTTCGACAACGCCTGCAGAAGACGTCGGGCTAAGAGACATCATTCTGAACACCATTGCGGAACATAACTCACTCGTCGACAAGGCTGAATGGCAAGAAGTCATTCTCGAGAACGAGCAGCTGAGCCGAAAGCTCCTGTGTCTATTTGCAGGACGGTTGACAAGGTCCACCGACATAATCGAGGACCAGAGGAGGCGAATAGCGATTCTCGAAATCGAGAGAGACGAGCAGTCGACCCAATTTTCGGCTTCAACCAACAGTATGAATGAAATAGCGCAATGCCGGTATTGCAGCATAAATTTTGACATCGTCTTTGAAAGAGCCGATGCAACACTTCGATGTCGGAGTTGTAGAACGAGACATCACTATCAGGATTCCAGTGAGCCAAGAGAAAGAAGCGATGAGACACAGGCGGCGGTTATTCCAAGTCTTTTATGACCAATAATTTAGGTGCAGCACACAATGGACAAGACGATCTGCCAGATATAAGGAGATGAACCCCATGTATGTTAATTGATACAGTTGCTGCTGAACAAAATACAAATAGAAGATGAGAATTTGTACTCTTGCGATGACGTCATCAGTGTTGGTAACCTCGAGAGCTGGACCGCCATTAATTCCTACTGTAAGCCCCTTATCATGAGCTTAAGAAAGTGGCTCGATCAGGACTTACTTGCGCTGGATGTATCCTTTAAACCATCGGCTTCCTTCTCATTCCGACTTTGCGAACTTCTTAGAGACATACCTCCCGCCGAGGGCCGGCGGTTCTGATGTTCCATTCCTTTATCATACGCCTCGACATCCAGCCTATAATCCAACCCGTTCACTAGTATCGAGAATCATATTCAGCATCACTCCCACAGCTGGGGTCTACAGTGCTCTCAATCGGAATGTCGCTCAGCGTGCTCCAGTTTGCTTCCTCCATCGCCCTTGGGCACTTGACAGACGATCTGTCAGACATGGAAGCCTAGTCTTGGCGTCTCATCAATCGTTCGATGCTCACTTGACTGTTGGCTGGAATGTTGCTCTTGCTAGACGATTGAATGCAAACCTGACCAGTGCAATTTGTGTCCAAGGGTACAAAGGTGATCCAGACCGGAAGATCGGGCTTGTGGCTAGACTAGAGCAGTCGAGGTCTTTGAGCTCGTTGCATGAGATGATACTAACCGAATTCGATGGTGTTGGCGAACTCTTCGCTCCCGTGCCTATAGAGGAAGGAGCCGCGACTGATGCACAAGTTGATGTGCTTGCCATTATGAATGCGTTTCATGCCGAGGAAGTCGAACGCGTTCTGGTAGCTGCTGAGGGCGCCGGTTGGATTGACAAGGCGGCCGATGGTTGCCGTGTGCTTTACCTTACAGGTGCTGCCAGACAATACGGCTTGGATGCCGCTGCCAAGGTCAATATGCCCACCGTTTGTGTTGGTCACCGAGCCTGTGAAGAATGGGGAATTAGATACCTTGCACAAGAAACACGGGCAAGATGGCCGGAGCTTGAGGTTGTGGAAATTTTGGAAGAAGAGGAACCACCAATGCCGAAAGCAAGTAAGAAGGAGCAGTTGGAAACCACAGATACCGCGGGAGTCAATGGCACGGGAAAAAACGAAAGGTCCAAGACCGATAGTGGTGGCTAACGTGACCTTCATAATGGTCGACATTATACCATTTCATGTATCAAGGAACTTGAATTGCCGGATCTGAACACTTATTCTGCAATATTGCTTTCTAGAAGTGAAGCATTGCACAGTCTGCTTCACATCAAACCAGCTGATAGACAGTGGGGGTCAAAGGTCGGTCTTCCAGCAACCCACGATGCTCATGGTGGTCAAATTTCCTGCTAGATCTGTTCAAGCTATAGCGTGACGTATTCAGATTGCATAACAGTCAGCAGTGACAGTAGTTGCGACGGTAGCGGTACGTAGCACGACCATGTACCATATTCAATCAAGGTTTCGGTGTGGACATGGGTTATCGGCTACATGCTCGGATGAGACTCTGTATTGCGGCCGAATCAAACCGAATATCGATGCTTTTGAGCGTCCATCTGAAAGCCATGGCTCATCATGCAGTCACATCATATATGAGGCATTTTATAAATTGTCGAGTGCGTGTCTGTCCTGAAATCGGCACCAATCAGAACTACAGCCATGTTCTCGCAATGGAGCATGTGAGAAGTGGGTGAGAGAGTACGATAATGCGGAGGAGTGCAGATGGTAGAAACCTTCTCTCCCTACCATCATCTTGCATCGAATGCTGCAGTAGATCAGATGCTGTCTGGCAAAGCAAATCTGTAATGCGCATCGGTTAATGACTTTCAGCGATTCTCAAACGCCTCGGAAGTGAGAAATGTTATCGTACTCTTTTGCTAAGAATGGATGACGAGACATGGATGGGTGTAGTTGGCGGTACGGATTGCTGGTCAATAAGGTAGGCTACGGCTTGAGCACACGGATAGGTTTTCCTGCAATACATTCAAAAAATGCCATTCTAGAAGTATTCGGTGGGGCACTTCTGTACGTGGACAAACACGTTGTTATGCTGTATAACAGTCAAAATTGATCAGAGACACGACGTGGAATGAGTATTGGATCCTCTAAACAAATAAAAACAGCATTGTAGTCTGGCGGATCGTCAAGGATGAATATCGTGGTCAATAGCAATTGGCATAGATCATGCTAATGAACAGGAACATTAACGGTGTGCTTTTGCAAGAGCGCTGGGATTCCCAGTTATATCACATGCGCGAGATGACATCTATTCATTGCTGACTAGAGCTTCTCTGGTTTCAGTAAATTCCTCTGTAACTTTGGGAACCGTAATGAAGAAGTAGTACGGAGTATGCCTCTTATTGTAAGAAACAATTTGCCGTGTTCATTGATAACCACGTCTAATGACTCGGCTCTTGCTGGCCGCGGATACCGTAATCACACTCAAACACCATTGACACGGGATAGGTGGCCAGGGGCAGAGAGTTCACACTTCAAGGAGCTTTGTCGCACGCACACAAACGAACCAAAGTAAGAGTGAATGGAGTTCAAATTCCGGCATTGCTGACTTTATTCTTGGAGAACTGAGGCTCCAAGGTCAGGACTCGAGACTTCGCACGAAACGCAACTTCTTGATCCTACCTTACACAAAAGTCTTGCATTCTATTGAGTAACAACAGTCCTTCTCTTTGGCAATAGGAAAAACAAATATTTCAGTTCGCCAGAGAACTCGAAAATCCGTCGAATCTCTGGAGGTGTCCTAGTGGCAAGGGGTATTCAGATCAACCAAATTGAAACGCACCTCGGGCCAAACTTCACCTACAAGTGCGACAGCTTTGCGTTGGTCAGCAGATCTCGAAAAACAAGCACGAATTTCTTCCTTGCACGCTACCCGTGGCTTGCTGCACCATCCGTATTCTCGAAACAGCAGGCAGGCAGTCAGTCAATCACTTCGAGTCTGGCGCATTTTCACCTGCAAATCATTGTCGCGTTATTCACCGCATCATAGCATTAACTAGCCGTTTACAGTGGTTCTTGCCCGCGGTCGCCGCCGTTCAACGTGTGCTCTTCGGCTCTCCTTACAATTCCAACTTACCCTCGATCTGAGATTTTGCCCTTGCAACTTTCACAGCCACATTTTGCCTGGAAACAGCCAGCGAGTCGTGTCATCTGTCAGCAAACATCCTTACGCCAGATTATCGCCATTTAACGAGCAATCGGCCAACATTTCACTCAACACCATCAAATATATCAGAATTTCACAAGCCCTGCTGTGCGACCGACGTCATTCTTACTCGATACGACGCTCACTCAGCCCTTATCTTCAGAACGTGCCAGCCCAGCTGATAGGGCATACTCACAGACATCCTGCCCGCATCCACCTGCGGCCACTCACATGAATTCACCCAGACCTTCCGCTTCAAGAGCATCTTCTTATTTAACACAGCCCAAGACCCCATTACCACGGTCCAATGAAGATCCGATAGCATCGTTGGTGCAGGGCACCTCAGCCCTAGGTTTAAATGGCTCTGCTGCCGCCCCTACTACATCGTCTGCACATGTTCCACCAAAGAAGCCCAACATGACTTCCAGGCTTACTCGAATGTTTTCTCGAACCGATCAGAGAGATATAGATCTTGCAAAGACCGAACATGCTCAGAAGCCATCCGACGAAAACGGTCGAGTTATCTCGCCTGCCCACCCGCAAGCCGCTCCAGTCCCACAGCGTTCTGACTCGCAGAGCAAAGAGCGCAAGATGACCATACTTGGCGCAGCAAAAGAAAAGACGAGGATTGACTCTCTGTCCGACCCGAATCATGGCGGTAAAACAAGATTTGAACAGTATGAAGACGGCACGCACGAACACTTCCTCAAGTCGGTTAAGAGACAAGAAAAACTCTCAAGCATGTTAAAAGATATGCTCGGAGGAAGAAAGAAACACGACGATGGAGACCAGCAGCTTTCGCTCATGTCTTCTTGGGTTGACCAGTTACGCCTGGAGAAAGACTTGCTTGCAAAGGACAAACAAGGTGGGCCGAACCACACCGCAGATCTGGTTGAGAAATATGGCAAGTGCCAGGAGATTGTGGGTCGTGGTGCTTTTGGCATTGTCAGAATCTCACACAAGAAGGACCCAAATAACCATGATCGTGAGCTATTGTACGCTGTCAAAGAATTTAGAAAGCGACCCCAAGAAACAGCCAGGAAATACCAGAAGAGGCTGACATCCGAGTTTTGCATTTCGTCGTCCCTGCGACATCCGAATGTTATTCACACTCTGGACCTGCTCCAAGACTCGAAAGGCGACTATTGTGAGGTGATGGAATATTGTGCTGGAGGAGACTTGTACACTCTCGTTATTGCTGCATCAACTCTACAAGTCGCTGAAGCCGATTGCTATTTCAAACAGCTCATGCGTGGAGTTGAGTACATGCATGAAATGGGCGTTGCTCATCGAGACCTCAAGCCAGAGAACCTCTTGTTGACCACACACGGCTGCCTCAAAATTACTGATTTTGGCAATGGAGAATGTTTCCGTATGGCCTGGGAAACCGAAGCGCACTTGACTAACGGCCTGTGCGGAAGTGCTCCTTATATCGCTCCGGAGGAATATGCTGGTGGCGAATTTGACCCGCGTGCTGTCGACGTGTGGGCTTGCGGTGTTATTTACATGGCTATGCGAACAGGTAGACATCTTTGGCGAGTTGCTAAAAAGGATGAAGATGAATTCTATGAGCGATATTTGGAAGGCAGGAGGGATGAAAATGGCTACGCACCAATAGAAAGCTTGCATAGGGTAAGTCAAGCGTCTTTCTCGCTGGAAACTAATGCTAACAACTTCCAGTCACGATGCAGAAACGTCATATACTCGATTCTTGACCCAAAACCGGAACGCAGAATCACGGCATCCCAAGTTTTGAAGTCAGAATGGGGTAGGGAGATCAAAGTCTGCAATGCAGGCGAGGAAGGTTACTAGCCTTTTGATTGTTCTTCCATATCCCTGCCATATCGTCCACAAGCCACCATCTACGGCAATTCTCAGCAAAAGCGTTTCCTCCCGCATCGACCAATACCAGCGGCATTGTCAACATGATAGACACGGCTGGATAGGTGTTCTCGGAATGTTGGTTTTAGTACAGCGAGAAAAGTGCTACGAGTGCATGAGCATATGAGTCTTGGCTGTAGCTCCATACTAAGACACAGCGATTAGCCATTTTTATGCACATTTATGAGAAATGAATTTCATTCGTTATGATATCCTGTCATGCTCTCATAGTTTCCATACATATGAAAGCCATTAGCGACCTGTTTGGACTGCGTCGGATGGTATACAGCTAGATAGTGAAGGACATTGTATGTTCTCAAGACCGCTTAAACCATTGCATTTCGTAGCAATTGGTGATTATGCTGAATACGCTCAAGGATCCGATTAGATCTACACATTACAATCTATAACACATTGAAAATAGTATCCCGCTCGCCACTCAATTTACAGTAGCAACCAGATAACTCTCCCCACCAATTCAGCGTTCAGCTGTGTCACTCACTGCATCTGTAGTACTTCTTATCTCACATCAAACGTTCACGGGATTCGCAAACTGATGCTCTTCAATCATCGTTGAACCACGAGAAGCGAAACCTGTTCTGCATAAATTGCCGACTTCATTTTATTCGTTTTGGGTAATATACACGCCATATCCATTATTTTATGATATTCATTTTTCAGTGGAGGACTTATCAACATACTGATGCCTCATCACATGCCAACACACATCTCGTAACATAGAGAAGCACAATCCGGCCTTTCCATCCATTCCACAGTACCGGAGAGCCACTAATCACAGCCCACATACAGCCTCCCACTCTGTTTGTTTAATATGGCTAGCCCATCTCTACACACGCCATAGTATACAATCTTGGGTTGATATCACTAACCACTAACCACTAACCGCCAACACCAACACCAACACCAATTCCAACCTAAACTTCACTATTACAACCATAAATACCACCATCACGCTAAACTCATCATATCAACCTCATCCCCATCTCTCCTTCCCTCTCTCTCTCAAAAGCCTAAGCCAAGTACATGCATGAGCAAGCACATAATGTCCAACAACCCAATCTCAAACGACAGCTCAGACACCCTAACGACACTCCACAAAACCCTAACAGCCCGCGCAACAACACTGCTCTCCGAACTCACTCTCTTCCAGTCATACATCTCCACGCACGCCCCAGACACGGATGTATTTCTAACGCGTTTCGAGAGGGAAGTGAGATTTGAAGCTGATTTATTACGTCAACGAGGACGCGGTATTACTAGTGTCGGTGACGATGATGGTGATGGTGGGATAGTGGCAGTGGAAGAGGGGGGAAATGGGGATGTGAACGGCTTACATAGAATTCGCAGCTCGAATATTTCGAGTTATGATGCTATTTGGGACGTTGCGAAATTTTGTGTTGGGTTGGGGGGATTGAAGAGGAAAGTTAAATTTCCTACTTTATCAACAGCCACAGAGGCTTGTTCTGAATCAACGAGGAGAAAGAAGAAAGTGCCGAAGGAGACGGTTACTATTGATGTTATTGCTGAAGGTGGGACGAAGTGGATTAAGGTTTGGACGAAGAGCCAGAGGTGGTTGGAGATTGATATGGCGAAGGAGGGACTTGTTGGGCTTGGTGAGGAGGAGGGGAGTGTGAATGCTGATGAGGATGAGGAAGGAGATAGTTGTGGAAATAGTGGTGGAAATAGAGACGGGCATGCGGGCTTTGGGTCGTCGAGTCAGCGCTCAGCATTGCAGGGTCATGGGGATGGGTTGCATGACTTGAAGCTGGTGAAGATGGCAAGGGAGTATGTTGCTGCGTCCAAGACTTCGAGGATCAATCATAAACATCCATGTGTGCAGTTTGTTCTACCTAAGATCTATAGGGGGAAGTCGCGCGATGTTGATATCGTGCTGGAAGCTATTGAGCGGTTGGGAGTTGTGGTGTCGTGCTCCGGTGAGAGTGGGACAGCTGTAGGTTTGACAACATCAGAGACGGAACTGTTGGCCTGCTTTGAGCGGATGCTGGTGCGACCTGAGCCTCGACCGTGTCTAGATGGGCATACGTTGAACCTGGATTGTACGGTGTTGATCGCACTAGTTTCGGATATATCGCACTTCCGGCTTAGGAGTGAGAATGCTCCAACAGGCGTGGACATTCCGTCCCATTATCACGGACAGTCTAGATGTGATATCTATGACCAGTTCCAAGCTGATGAGCACTCGCCGTTGCTGGTCAGCGACATATATCCGGTAATATCGGACAAACAGTTGATATGCACAAGTACAGCGGCTGCGCACTTGAAGAAGATTGTTCGTTTGATGGGTACTGAGACAGAAGCTAGAAGAGCTGAAATACTGCTTGGAGATATGGGTTCCATTCATGCCCGAAGCGAGTGGAACAACATCTCGAATCATACAACGCCGGACAAACTGCAGTTGCCCCTAACGGTTGTGACGTTCAACCTGGCAAATGCTTTGTCTGACATCCAGCAACAGAGTGAAGGAGATGCCGGCCATGTTGATTCTGAGGTAGCTCGGCGACTGTCCAAGCTCGAGGAGAGACAACTGAGTGATTTAAACAAAGCTGTTTTCATATATGGCTGGTCCAGATGCGTAACAACTTTCACTCTCAATCGGGTTGTGTCTGGGTTTATCGATCGGACTATCGACGAAATTCTGGACGATACTGATGAGCAGGCAATGGCTGATGGTTCGACTGGTCATGGTGCTTTCGTTGGCCCGAAAATAGAAGTTTGTGCTCGAGAGCGGAGCTTGATAGGATCTGAGAAGACGTGTAGAAACAAATAGTTGCCGCTGTTGCTATCGATGGTTGTAGCTGCAAAGTTTTTGGAGTCGTGGAAGAACGTGAAGGACGATGAATTATAATGCGCTCATGTGTCCTGTGTTTTGATCTGATCCGATGGCAGCCACATCACGACCTTCGTATCTGCAGTAGCAAGCATGTTGAATCTCGGATTAACCTGAACAATTGGAGTCTTACCACCGCGAGCTTGAATGTTGACCAGAGGATCGAGGTGTCCCGTTGAAGCGAGATTGGTGTCCCAGACCAGCAAATCCGACTGACCACCGGTGCCTCCGAATACAAATCTGCCATCTTGCGAGAAGCAGACATCGCCTTGACCGAGTGGCTTTCCAGAAGTTGATATAGGGGCAGCTCTACCAGTTCCATCAGTCTTGCCAACTAAAAAGGCTTTCACATCGCCTTCAAAAGAGTCAAGGAGGAAGTGTCCGTGGTAATCTGTGCCTAATAAAAGATACTTTCCATCATTCGAGAATTCAAGTTTCGTCCATGCCCGACCTTGAGTTGAAGGCGCGTACTTTCTTTCCGCCTCTTGTAAGTCAAAGGTAGCGAAAGGTGCTTTATCGAAGTTGTTAACATCGTAGAGTAGAATCGATTGTGTGGATTGAGAGGCTATTGCGATAACGCTCGCTGACGGATCCCAAGCGGCAAGGTAGGGGGTGACCAATTTGAACTTTCCTTGTGGACTTCGAGATCTGAGATCCCAAAGACAGACCAGGTCATCGTTGCCGCAGGATAGGAAGGTATCATTCCCAGGAGAAAGCGCTACGCATGTGACCTGAGAGGTATGTGCCGTAAAATATCGAACAAAACTTTCGTTGTGCAGTTCCAACAGCCGTAGGGAGTCATCTTGTTTCGTGCTTGCAAAGAGTACCTGCCTCGAATGATGTGTGAACTTGGCCAGGTGAATACCATATTTCTTGCTTGGAATTGTCTTCGTCTTCTTGCCCTCCCTCACATCAAAGATTTGCATGGTATCGTCATCTGAGGCGGCAACAAGGAATTCACCTTGATCGTCGAAGTCTAGAGACGTGACATGTGTGTCTTCACGGCTATTTGGAAAGTGCTTTAAGAAGGTTAGCAGTTGTCCATTACTGGGGCGCATTCAAGTTACCTTCGCTGGGCGATACTGCTTCACCACGTCTTGGACCTTCTGCGACGTGGGGATAGACATGGTGGTCAATTAATTAGTTACAAATCTCGATAACGACATAAGCATTCCTCAAATTAACTGAACTCAGTGTGAGCATCCTTCAAGACACCGGACTAGTATCTTATTACCAGGCACTGGACGCCGATACCATAACGGAACGCGTGCAAAAAAAGGCGCGTACTCGTGTAAATGTTCAGGCACCAAATTTGAGATATCTCCAACGAACATTACGGTGTGGATGCCTTACGTGGAGTACGCAGATCCCTGCTGCGAGATCACAGACGGCCGAAATCACCTCAAAATGCTGCCGATGACCGGACATTTACAATTATTATGATTTTCATACTGGCTTACCTCTATCTCTGGTGAAACACCTTCCTGCTTAATCAAGCCAACCACTCTGTCGCCAACATTCCAAACCGGATCGATCGTCATGAGATAGGAACAAGCTTGCAACCTTTCCTCAACGACCCGTGACCCCAGCTCGTCCAGCTATGTCGACAACAGCAGGATCCTTCATAGCTGGCGGTATTGCAGCTTGCGGCGCTGTCACAGCGTCACATCCTTTTGAAACCGTCAAGATCAGATTACAGCTTCAAGGAGAGCTACAAGCAAAGGATGTCGCGGTTAAGAAGTACCGAGGTGTATTGCATGGTGTTAGTCAGATCGCAAAGAATGATGGAGTAAGGGGATTGTATCGTGGTCTCGGATGCGCCTACATATACCAGATACTGTTGAACGGCTGTCGTTTAGGATTTTACGAACCCTTACGATCCTCCTTGAGCCAGTTCTTCTACAAAGATGCAGCCTACCAATCCCTTGGCGTCAACATATTCACCGGCGCAGCTTCCGGTATATTAGGCGCAATGGCTGGCTCACCGTTTTTCCTCATCAAAACCCGTCTTCAGTCATATTCCCCTGCTCTGCCTGTCGGTACTCAACACAAATACCGCAATGCGCTTGATGGCTTGGGTCAGATATACAAGTCGGAGGGTATACGTGGTCTTTACAGAGGCATGGGGGCTTCTATGGTTAGAACTGGTGCTGGAAGCTCGGTGCAACTACCAACATATTTTTTTGCAAAGAGGCGGTTAATACGACATGCCGGTATGGAAGATGGGCCAGCGCTCCATTTGATGAGCTCTGCCTGCAGTGGATTCGTGGTCTGCTGCGTTATGCATCCACCTGATACAGTTATGGCTCGACTATACAACCAACATGGAAACCTCTACAGTGGTATCTTCGACTGTTTGTACAAGACCGTTTCGACTGAGGGAGTGCTCGCAGTGTACAAGGGCTTCTTTGCACATCTTGCTAGAATCCTTCCCCACACAATTCTGACTTTGACACTGGCAGAACAGACAAACAAGATGGTCCGACTGATAGAGAACAAGGTATTACCGCCTTCAATCAAGGATCAGATATAACATGGCTTGCGTCTGAGCATTGTATAACTGGTGGCATGGCTTGGTGTATGTGGTCCAGTGACATGGCTTATATAGGTGCTTTCGAGGCGTTGTACATGTGGTTGCATGGTGGCTTCTTGTGTAAAAGGATCTAGACTCACGGTAAGGAAGAGTTCGTACAATGTGCAAGACACATGAAGACAGAGAGAATTTATTGGTGTATTTCCTGGCTCTACTCAAGAACGAGTCACATTGCAGAGGACTTCCTGCGCTTCCATACTACAGTAATGTCAACGTTCAAGAGCATCATCATCAATGAGCTCACACCGGTAACAAGGTATTACTACTACTAATGGTTGACGTCGGGAAGAGGTGTTTACTGCTAGTAAAACACGCCAAAGGAGCTTGAGGTTCAATAGTGAATGGAATGTCTTGATCTGATAAGATCAAATTAGATCTCTGACCAATCACATAGCGTGCTAGAGCTTCGAGGTGGTGTCCGAGGCCGGGCTGGGCAAGAATGGAATGAAATGAATTCCACTGTCAAAAGCCTGGGGAGCACGTTGACTGGTGAACGCGCTCGAAGAGTGGATTGTTTGAGCTTGTGCACGCCCTAGATGGCCCCCCCTTTGGCAGCTTAAGAGGTTGGGTGTGGTCGAGTCCACACGTGACGCGCGTGACGCAACGCGTCCGGCTTGACGCGATTTATTCAATTAAAGGCGTGTTCCCAAACATTTCTTCACGCTTTGTCTACATCTTCCTCCTCACACCAGTTACACTCCACATACACAAAGCACTCTTCCTTCAACCTGTCTTTGTCCCAAGCAGCATCAGCAGCATCATACACAATGACTACCGAAGTCACACCCTCGAAGCAGGTACGATTGCCGCCATTGCATCATCGAAATTTGTGCTGGTTCACAGAGACTAACACACGCGTAGGCTGCTTCGAATCTCGAGAACCTCAAGTTCCTTGACTCTCCAGTCAAGAAGCTTGAATTCTCCACAGAAAACAAAGAGAACATGCCTGCTGCCCTGGCACCGATACCTACTGCTACCATCGAGGACCTGAAGAAGCCTGTCACCGAAATCGTCAAGACCAGTCCAGAACCGCCCAAGGTTGCTCCTGGGGTCAAATCAACAGAAGCAGATGAGCCACTGCTGCAAGAAAACCCAAACAGATTTGTCCTCTTTCCTCTCAAGTAAGCAATCCTTCAACATTCTTCGACGCGCTCACAGTCGGACGCGTTAAGTGGGGCTACCACGCGTGAGCCCTGGCGCAGTTCGAACTTCTTAAGCAACATAAGCTAACATACATTCAGGTACCATGAGATATGGCAAGCTTACAAGAAGGCCGAGGCCTCTTTTTGGACAGCCGAAGAAGTAGATCTCTCCAAAGATCTCAACGATTGGCACCATAAGCTCAACGATGACGAACGCTATTTCATCTCTCACGTCCTCGCATTCTTTGCTGCCTCCGATGGTATCGTGAACGAGAACCTCGTCGAACGATTCAGTGGTGAGGTTCAAGTTCCTGAGGCACGATGCTTCTATGGATTCCAAATTATGATGGAAAACATTCACTCAGAAATGTACTCCCTACTTATCGACACATACATCAAGGAGCCAAAGCAGAAACAATACTTGTTTGATGCCATCGACACTATCCCCTGCATCCGAAAGAAGGCCGAGTGGGCCCTTCGATGGATCTCAGATCGAGAATCGACATTCGCTCAACGTCTTGTCGCCTTCGCAGCAGTCGAGGGTATCTTCTTCTCCGGCTCCTTCGCCTCGTTCTTCTGGCTCCAGAAACGAGGACTGATGCCCGGTCTCACTTTCTCCAACGAGCTTATCTCCCGAGACGAAGGCATGCACACCGACTTCGCCTGCCTGCTCCTCTCCCACATGAACAACCGACCTAGCAAAGAACTCATCGAGAAGGTGATCATTGAGGCTGTTGCTATCGAGCAAGAATTCTTGACCGAAGCCCTGCCCTGCGCCCTATTGGGCATGAACTCCAACCTCATGAAACAGTACATCGAGTTTGTTGCCGACAGACTGCTAGTGTCAATGGGCAACCCAAAGTATTACAAGGTCACTAACCCATTTGACTTCATGGAGAACATCTCCTTGGCTGGCAAGACAAACTTTTTCGAGAAGCGTGTTGGTGACTACCAGAAGGCTGGTCTTATGGCTGGCGCGAAGAAGGCACAAGACAAGGCTACTGCGGCAGCTGTATCAACGGAAGGTACTGAGTCACCAGCCGCCGAAGAAGAGGACGGTGGTCTCGCTTTCGACGAGGACTTCTAGACAATACATTGTCTGGATGGGATGTGATTATGCTTAATGGTTTGGATGAGGTAACATTTGTGTTGTACTATCTGGTTGGTAGTTCACTGGCGTTGAGGAGGCGGGCACGGCAGGTCTGATACCCAGGGCAATGGGCATGTATGGATTATCGTGCCAAGGTCACATTGATTGATATTACTATTAGAGAAAGTCTGGTGACACGGGTTTAAAAGATACCAGCACATAGACATCACAATGCGGTTTGGATTGTACAGTTTGGTAATGCATTGTCGATGACATGAGTTCTTAGCTTGAGCAATCATATACTATGACAAGTCTTGCTCCTTTCGACTTGCTCCTTGGTGCTATTTGTGATTTCCTCCATCCACTGTCAGCATGTAGCTGACTACTCGGACGTGTGATGTACTAGTAGCCGACTAGTGCTTTGCCTCTAGTAAGGTGTCACGATCCTGAGCATAGAGTACTGACGTCCTTTCGATACAGTAGTTCGGCGTGCTTTCACAAGACGAAACCATCGACATCTGTGAAACACGATACGCGTTGATCGGTGACGGCAACCTGCTCAATGCGTTGGGCGTATCTCCCAGCCTCACCTTTAAATCATCTCGACCCAGCATTTTCGAAAGCCAGATCCTCTGCAAATGTATAGCTCATTTGAGATCCAATAACATAAAAGCCCTATTCACTTTTTGCCCTTCTTTTTCTTCTTCCCACCACCACCGACTTGCTGACCGTTCTGACCCTGCTGCGTCATCTGTGCTGCTGTTTTCGGCTGCGCAGGTACAGGCGTCTTGGTTCCATCACCATCCGCCGTCTCTCCTTGCGCTGGACCACCATTACTGAGTCCTTCCCCAGCCCCTATGCTCACTCCCGCACCAGTCATTGCCTCGCTCTCAGCGGCCGTAGGCATATCTATTATCTCGCCTTTCGCGAGTTTTCCTAGTCCCATCATTAGACGTCCTACTTCGGCCGCTTTGTCGGTGCGGTATTTGAGGCAGATGCCGGAGTCGGGGTGGTAGGTCTTTAGTGTTAAGGTGGCGGAGGGGTCTCTTTTCTGTCTTTTGGAATTTGGGGTGCCGTCTGCTTCTTCTGATGGAGTTTCTGTTGGTTTGGCGTCTTTTGATTTGGGAGGTCGGGGGAGGGAGTATTTTGTTGTTATGCGGGTGGTGTGGGGATAGGCTTGGAGGAGGAGGGAGGATTGGTGGAGGTAAGTGTGTAGGTCTGGGAAGTAGGTCATTGTTTGGAGGTTTATGTCCGGTACCGGGGAGTAGTTAAGATGTTTGTAGACTTCGGTGTGGTGGTTAGGAGGGAGTCGTGTATATTTGTATATCCTGATGTTTGCGCATTCGAGAGATAAGTTTGCGTTGTGTCTTGTACGTTTCAAACTCTGGGAGGTCTTGCCAGGAGATTAGACCGATACTGGGACTTTGAGCAGCTGTGAAGGTCAGGTTTACGGAGGTTCGTGTGTGGGTGTTTCGTGGAACATTGAGCGCTCAGAAACACAATATGGAGGAAAGTGGGCTTTCGGTCTTGAATTCTCCGAATGCGCCGTCTTGTGGGGAGTCCTCCAGGCCTCCGTCATCGTTGGTGGACACCGTCGACTTGGATACGATACAATGCTGTTCTCGTCGTAGCTACAATTCACCAGTCAACACCACCGCCATGTCTATACGCATATCCACACGTAGATTCAAGCCATCCCTCTGCTGGCAATGCCAGGTACAAGCCGAACGAAACTTCCAAAGAGTCACGTCGGTTCAGAACAAGCCGCAAACGAGAGCAAACTCGACCCATACAGTATCGAAAGACTGGCAACACAACTACCCAGCCGAAAGCAACAAAGCATGCTGGATCCAATTGAAGAACCGCACTCTAATTCGTCTCGACGGTCCGGATGCGACTGACTTCCTCCATAACCTGATCCCAGCGCCAGTTCTTCCGCTCGACGACAAATCCCACATCATCTTCAGCGCATTCCTCAACGCGAAAGGTCGAATAATACACGATGTGTTCGTCAGCAAGCCCTCAAAGGACGATGCGAATAATTGGCTTCTGGATGTTGACACGAACTCCGCGCCTGCGATCATGAGCCACCTGAAGAAGCATAAACTGCGTAGTCAATTCAAGCTGGAGAAGTTGAGCCCCGAGCAAGCTGCTGTATTCTACATGTGGCCAGGACCAGACCAGAACGCAACGGGAGATCCTCCTCACATGCAGCAGGATCCAAGACCAAACATGGGCATGCGGATGTACTCGACGTCCGTGGAGGAAGCCCGCAAGACATTCGCAACCAACGAATCATCACAAGAGCTTGAATGGGAGGATTACATGGTCCACCGAATGCTCAACGGCCTAGCCGAAGGACCCGTAGAAATCACATCAGGCAGCGCGCTACCACAGGAATCAAACCTCGACTTCTGCGGCGGCATCGACTTCCACAAAGGATGCTACGTCGGCCAAGAACTCACCATAAGAACTCACCACACGGGCATCGTGCGCAAACGTATCTTACCAGTACAAATATACACCGACGACAACCCGATACCACACGACCAGACCGCTCCCATCTACAACCCGTCTTTATCACTGCCCCAACCACCGCACGAAGCAAACATCTCCAAGCGCGGCGCAAAAGGCAGATCCGGCCGAAGTACAGGAAAGTGGCTAGGCGGTTACGGAAACATCGGACTCGCGCTGTGCAGGCTGGAAACGATGACTGACTTGTCCCTTACAGCGGAAGGGTCACAGTATGATCCGGAAACCGATGAGTTTGAGGTGTCATGGGAAGCTGGAGCGGGAGAGGGCGATGCTGATGGGCAGCTGAAGAAGAATTCTGTGAAGGTGAAGGCGTTTGTGCCGCCTTGGTTGAAGCAAGGTATTGAGAATACGGTCAAAGCACGGAATGATAGGAGTCAAGCGAGGAGGAGGCAGGCTGAAGATGAGGACGAGGATGTTGATTGAGGTGATAGTGATACTTACCAAATAGTGTTTAATTTATCTCCTCTCACTACCACAGTTATTAAGTCCTATTGCGCTGACTCACACTGTCACGCGAGCAATTCGTAAGTGTTTTCTGTTGGTTGTGGATGATCCTCATTAGGCATGTATCGATCGGACATGATACGTAGGCCGGTGATATCTCCCCAGCAAGTATCCATGTAGTAAAGTGAAACTCCTCTATAGCTGCCTCTTTCAAGCTATTCTATACTATGTAATACACTCTTAGTGCAAGAAGGACAAAAGGGAGGGACGAAAGAAAGAAAAGACAACAGTCCATCACAACACCCCAAACAGCAACACACCTATACACATATGCATATCCATCAACACCCTAGAAAGTAAACTGCATCAGCCCAGGATTCAGCACCAACGGCATCGCAAAGTGAAAAGAAACCAGCACCGCGAGCGGAAAAATCGCCGTAAACTCCTTAATCTGCCAACTCCACGGCACAAACTGTCCAACCGGTCCCACCCCAGCAAGCACAACCATGGCTACCGAGCAGCCAGCGCAGAACAAGAACGTAAACTTAAACTTCTTCATGATGGTTGGCAACTCGTTCAGGAAATTGGTGTCTGTGACTTCTTTTGCTGTGGCGCCCCAGGACATGTCAATACTCAAAAGATGGCAGACCAAAGCTTGGGAGATGTGCATTGAGATGCCGCCCATGAAGGTCGTGAGCAGGAGCAGCCACTTGATGTTCTCGAGGAGTGCGGTGAAGAAATTAGTGCCGTTGGTGCGGTACCGGAAGACGGCGAGGGAGACGGTGCCGAGGGCTTGGAAGACGATGACGATGCCGAAGTAGACTTTGAACGAGTCGATGTAGTACTGATCTATGCGGCCGTTGAACCAGCCGACCAGAAAGTAATTTGCTACTGTTAGCAGCCAGGCGCCGCCGATGGCGAAGTACGTGCTTATGTAGGCCATGATGGTGATCTTCGCCATCAGCGGCATGCTGGACCAGACGAAGCGGCGGAAGAGAGGGGTGAAGGGACCACGGAATAGCCAGTGGCGGAGAGGGTTAAAGAGGAGTTCGCTGCAGCCGTAGGCGTATTTTTCCCAGCGGGCGAGTTCGTCGTACACGGTTAGGGATACGCCTTCTTTGAAGCCGGCGCCGAAGATGGTACTGAAGCGCAGGATGTAGCCGAGGGATTGGAGACGGAGGGCCATTTCGAAATCTTCGGAGACGGTGTTTTCGGCCCAGTATTTGTCGATACCGGTTTGTGGGTCAGGGAAAGAGGCGTCTTGGACGGCGGACCATCGGAGGATGGCGTTGTGGCCGACGAAGGGAGCGACGTCGCCGCTTGAGACGCTGAAGCTGATGGCGTCGTAGACTAGATTGGTGAAGAAGGTGATGCCTTGTTCGAAGAAAGATGTTGTGACGTTCATTACACCAGAGGAGAACTGAATGATTGCGACTTGGGGGGATTGCTCCATCTCGGAGACTGCGTCGAGGAAGCAATCTTCCGGCACTCGAGTATCGGAGTCAATGACCAAGATATAGTCCCCGATACGGACGTTGCCATCAGCCTGGGTCCGGCCTTGATCTTCTTTGAGGACTTTGACAAGACATTGTTCGTAAAGGATGTCCTCATCGTCTTGTGTCCAGAGCGACCCGTGCTGAAATTGGGTCATAGCGTCTTCGATGCGACTAGAGACATTGAGGGCGTAGTTCATGTTTGAGGCTTTCTTGAACTTGCCAGCCCGAATGAAGACATTGCCGCCATTTCCATCGCCCTTGGGGGCGTGACGTGGGCGAGCAACCCAACCAATATTATTGTCCTCATAGTACTGTCTCCGTGCTGCGGCCTCTTCCTCGGGAATGACCTGCATACCATCATCATTGATGAAGATGTTAGCACTTCCACCTTGAAGTTCGTATGTCGAGATAGCTTTCTTGACCGAGACGACAGTGGGATGAATGACAGCTTGAAGACCTTCTTTGTACACTGGGCACTGGACGGTGACGTGTGGTAGAGGTCCACAGAGTCGTCTAGGAGGGACAGCGGAGAAGGATTTCGAGTTTGTCTTTGTCTGCTTTACGGGACCAATGATCTGGGCGGTACCACCTACAAGCGTTTGGAAGAAGAACCATCCAGTCCACATCTGTAGAGGTGAGCATGCCAAATGAGGATCATCCACAACCAACAGAAAACACTTACGAATTGCTCGCGTGACAGTGTGAGTCAGCGCAATAGGACTTAATAACTGTGGTAGTGAGAGGAGATAAATTAAACACTATTT
>Ga0181464_1000310_pt1 | contig 19433 bp, 12 predicted proteins | sample InSIn2gowninarea_FD_119074 | JGI IMG/M metagenome (GOLD analysis project Ga0181464, IMG submission 119074) | Clean room microbial communities from NASA Spacecraft Assembly Facility at Jet Propulsion Laboratory, Pasadena, California, USA -... ...
CAGATTTCAATTAAATTTTGTTCGTTTTGGACTGGAATAGCACTGTAATTAGCCATACAACATTTTCCCCAGTGTTGCTGTTGATTAGCACAAAACTTTTGCGTTCGCAAACAGATATTTCGGTACAGAGATTTAAAGATTGGAATCACTGGGTATGGGAAAAACGCTAATTCTTTACCCTCTACTCAGTTAATAAATTGATTTTTCTGAGCGTGTAATACATTAAATGCAGAGAGTTACAAATTCTGGCATATTGCTTGAAATTTATTACCAACTTCTGTATTACTTTTTCCTATTAGCAAAAGCTCTATAGCGTAGTGTTGCTCAAGACTAAGAATTGCAGAACTAGCATCTTGCCAATCTGTATCCCTTGGTGAATTTTTCATCAGTTTGAAGGATGATTTATCGGTATTACATCAAAAACAGTCACCCCCTAAAGGGCGATCGCGCAGTTACTGAAGTTAGTAATGCAACTAAAAGTTAGGAGCGACAAAAGCCTCCTTGCAAGTGTTTTAGTACCCAAGTTTAATTTAGATTGTGTGAACCCAAACGCTACTGCCATCAGCACAGCACTAAATAATTAGCGCTTGCTCAATCAAGAAGTTTTAATTTTTAGAAGGTAGTAGTTGCAGCATCGATTTATTAGCTACAAGTTCATCTTATAGGATCTGATTTACCTGTCAAGCCAAACAGTGAACTGAATATTAAGAATTGTTAAGTGCTATCTTTGCATAATAAACTAGCATTTAATAACTAGCTTCTGTTGGCAGTAAATTGTTTCTTGTACCTTACTGTTAAGGGAGTAATTCTAAATAGATTGTGAAAAAAATGAACGTTATGCCAGAGTCAGATAGTTATTTTTCCAATACAAATTTTCTTGTAAAGGAACTAACTCAATTAATCCAAAGTAATCCACACCCACGCGAATTAAAACGGGCATTAGCAGTGAAAATGGTTATACAGAATTACACTTACTTTGAAATCCGAGATGTATTACAAGTGTCAGTTGGTTTTATCAGTAAATGGAAGCAAATGTTTGATGAACAAGGAGTCGGTGGACTAATGCTCAAATATCACGGAAAAACGGGCTATCTTGACGCGAAGCAAAGACAGGCAGCAATCAATTGGCTTAAACAAAAAGATTGCTGGAAATTATTAGACCTTCAGCAACATCTAGAAGACAGTTACAATGTAGTGTTTGCATCAAAACAGAGTTACTACGACTTATTCAAGGAAGCAGATATCTCTGGAAAGAAGAAGCGAAAGAACGATTCTCAAAGAAGTCTAAAATTAGTCAAGAAGAAAGAGGAAGTCGCTAGCTAGTCCGTAGTTAGAGGCGAGGTATTTTCATAAACTATTTAGAATTACCACCCCAGGCAACCGCCGTACAACCTTTACAAAACTTTTTATGCAAGTCACCTGAGATGTCACAAGGATGCTCTTACCATAGTACGAGTAGCTTTAGCTACAATGTATTTGGTGACGCGAAGAATTGTGACGTTTCAGGTGAACAGACCTACGTTATAACTTCTCAGAAATTTATTATTTCTTACTTAAGCGTATCTGCTGACTGAGGTTCAAACGAAAGCGTAAAAGTATAAAATAGTAATAACAGTAGCTGCATAGTTATTTCAATCCAGCAGTCCGTTCAATCAATGCTTATGAGTTCACCGCTCCATATATAATTCAAGAACTGTAATTTTAGAGAAAATTAGTGATGAATTTTACCAAAATAATTAGACATACAGTCTTTTACCTAAGTATTATAATGATCTCTTATATTAACTAAGCTCAAAATAATGACTATCAGCTTGCCAGCACTAGACCAATTTATAAGCAATTTGGACAACAAAGCTCGGTACTATGTGGTAACTAGGCTTCTGCCCACTCTAACTCGCTGGCAGTTGGAAAAGATCAACGAAAAATCAGAACAACTAGCCGAAAATATATTATCAGAACAAGAAAACTCTTTCCTTTACGACATCCGAGGGGTAAACAAAAATTACTACGCATACATTAAAAGGATGGGTAGAGAGTATCCCAATCTTTATTTGGGTGTAATGCGCTTTCGGCAAGGTAAGACTTACAGGATAACGCATAAAACTAACGGCAAAGAAAAGATCGTGCGGGGTCTGGGGTTGGAGCAGAAAGGGATTAAAACTTATCTTAAAATTGAATTTATTTATCCTGAAGCAGCAATTTGTAGTTATTTATTCTACGATCCCACATTAGATGTACCTAGACTTCCCCAACAATCGGATATTGAGGGGAATGATGAAAATATGACAGCAGGAGATCGCCAAGCCGTTTTATTTACACCTGAACAGAATATGTGGCGTGAAAAATCTTATCGACGCACGGTCACTTCTAGAGAAGATTGGAGTGCAATTTTTCTTAAAAAAGATTGGATAGTGGAAGAAATCGAGGCAACAGATGGAGCGCGCCCATCTGTTGAGCGTTCCCGTAGTGCGGAATCTAACCTACATAAAGTCGTTTCTACAAAGTCACCTGACGATATTCCTTTACTTTTACCCAATAAAAAACAAATTCCCATTTCACATCCGTCTGAAAACTTATACAAAAAAAAAGCAATTCAACCAAGACAAGAATTAGTAAGCATTCAAGTAGGCAAAAATTTTAGTCAGCAAGTAGAAATGTACTTGCAACAGTGGGCTACTTTTACCAAACTTTTACCAAACAATACTCAATGGCAATTAGGAGTCGAGACTAAATCCTTAAAATTACTCGACCAATCTAATAATAGAGTGATTGTAGAGTATGATCGTGCGTCTCAACGGTTAAGTGCTAAGTCTGTTCGCGTCTTACACGCTTTGCTATTTGAAACAATCTCAAACGTTGCCAATAGTAAACTCGTCCCTAAAGAGCAACAGTCTTTAGCACAGAGGTGGCTAGTACAACTGCGGAACCCACCTTTCGACCGGGAACAAGAACTTTTAGCTTTTATTTTCAACTTGTAATATTAAGACGATCCTAATGAGCAAATTCTGCACTTATCCCAAAAACAACTTTTCACATAGATAGTTAATGCAGATTTACGACACCTCCCAAATTTGGAAAAAGCTGCAAACAGTTTATTAAAATAATTTTAATTTTTCTCTAATTATTTAACTTGCATTCGCAAGTAATTAAGTTAAATCTCGTGAGTTAATTACAAAACCTTTAATAGATGGTTCGTGCAAGCAATTAGAGATTATCGACTCCAAAATACACCAGCTATTATCTTTATGCAAATATTTACATTTAAAATTGACGGTACTTGCTGGAAGTTTAGAAACTTCTTCAATTTTTTTATTGAACAAAGTAATATCTTCAGGATGAAGGTAACTAATAATATTTCCCCAGTCCAGATCGCGAATACTGTAACCTAAAACTCGCTCGATTCCTGGAGAAACAAAACTAAAATCTAAATTTTCATCTAAGTGCATTACAACTTCAAAACTATTCTCCAAGAACGCTTTGTGCTTTATTTCCGTTCCGGCAAAATACCTACCGCTAGTTTTCTCCCAAGTAATATTTGATAAAGTACCAACCATTTTCAAAGCTTCTCCAGTGTCCTGGTCGTATTGAACTTTCCCTTTTACTTCCAAATAACGGTTATCTCCGTTTGGTCCATTTACTCTAAACTCAAATTGGCAAGTTTGAGCGTTGTCAATTATTGTATTGACTTTTTCTTTTAATGGCTGGCGATCTTCTGGGCTTACACATTCTGTTAGAAACTCAATGAACTTCATACGTCCGCTATCTTCACCCCAGCCCAAAATTTTATTGCAATTATGTATAATGAAAATTTCGTCTTCTTGCAAATCCCAATCCCAAATAGCTGTGGTAGCAGCATCTAAAGCAAGAATCAAAATAGATTGACTTTCGTGTAAAGCTAACCTTTTCTCCTCTAATTCATAAGTGTAAAGCTCTAGTTTTCTTTGTTTTGCATACAATTGTTTATTTTTTCGTTGTAATAAAATGCTAGTTGTATTTATGTGGTCAAAATAAATATACTGAACAAGCACTAACGATGAGGCAATAATACATACTAAAGGGAAAAATACAGGTAGCCAAAAACTATTCAAAAAAGCAAAGTAGCTTAAATAAATAATTACACTACAAATAAATCCAATAATAATAATTGACATAATTATAAAGGAACCAGCCTTCCTTTTATAATTATTAGGCTTGCTTTTCCATAGCAAAAACAATGTGAAAACAGTTATACATATAATTCCTAAATATTCAACCTCCTCCGGTAAAAACTTAAACAGAGGACGATTTTCTAAGACAGTAGAAATTACTTGACTTGCTATGTTGGCATGAATTTCTACACCAGCCATTTCTTCAGGTGTAGACTCAAAGTTGTTACTATAGGGTGTATAGAATAAGTCTTTTGAGCTTTCAGCACTTACCCCAACTAATACAATCCGATCTCGCATTAAATTTGGATCAATTTCATTAGCAAGCACTTCACTAAAAGATACAGTTGTGAAGCTTCCTACTGCACCGCGATAATTAATTAAAATTTGGTAACTACCTGCATCCATATTAGAATAGCCACCGTCATTTGTCTCTAACCAGGGAAATGAAGTTCCTCCAACTTGTAAAAAACCACTAGAGTCTTCGCCATATTTTATTCCTTGTTTTTCCAAGTACCTAAGTGCTACAGCTAGACCTAAAGTTGGGACATCTTCGGTTCCGAGTGCCATCGGATATAGCAACGCTCGTCTAATTTTGCGATCGCCATCTGGTTGAATATCAACAGTGCTTACTTGTCCTAATTCTTTAAGGACTGGATGAGGTTCTATTGCACTATCAGGATCGTTCAATCCTACTTTTTGAATGCCAATTAGATTTGGCGTAGACTTGAATACTTGAGTCAAATCTTTTTGTCCTTCACCTACTGCAACGTCTCGAAAGATATCTAGTCCTATAATGCGTGGTTTTTGCTGTTTAATTTTAGTCAGAACAATAGCTAGATTTCGATCTGATACGGGGTACTGTTTTAGTGTTTTTATATCTGTCTCTTTAAGAGCAACAATAACGATTCTAGGATCGACAGATTGTTTAGGTTGTACTTGCACGAATGTATCAAATGCCATCCATTCAAAAGTCTGGAACCAGCCATTACTTTTAGATATAAATATCAAAACTGCCAAAAACATCGAAATAAGTAAAAAGACACTTTTTGTTTTTATAATTTTCCACATTTAGGGTTGTGCCTTAGTTTTAAACTAAATTTCGTTAACTTGATTAAGTTGAGTTATTAAGCTTAGAAATGGTTGAGAACTTGAATTATACCTGTAAGCTTCAGCTAAAGCATCGTACCAGATGCCTTCTCGCGCATACATTGTGGCTGGCTCACCATTACGCATTTTTAGATGCTCAGTAAGATAAGAAGATTGTGGTACTCGCTCGATCCAAGCGTAGGCATAAGCATTTTGCGAAGGTCTTTTTGGATTGCAAATTAAGGCTACCGACCAGCGATAAGGTTTGCCTTGCTTAAGTTCAGAAAGGTGCGGAGGTAACTGAAATTTTACTACTCTTGATTCTTGTACAAGCTGCTGAAAATCTACTATTGGCTCAAGTCCACCTGGCTCTACAAGGGTAAATCGTATTTGTACGGGAGCATTAGCTGTAACTTGCCAGAAAAAAGTTGGATGACTAGCAGTAGTTAAACCTACATGATTTTCAGGAGCCAATAAATGCAATCTTGCATCCCGAAGATTAGCTTTGGTACAACCACGCGACCCAGCGCTTAAAACCCGAGATTTTATTACTTTTTTCTTTTTACGTGGAGTGTAAGTAGAAGTAGTTCGAGTTTTACGCGAAGTGGAAATAGAAGTAGTTTGAGCTAATATTAAAATGCTATTTTCCGGTAATATTAATAACGATAGTGCTAGTGGAAAAATAAGTATTATCTTCTGTAGAAACTTTTTACCAGTCATATATAATTATTGGCTACTGAGCAAGCCCATGTATGAAAATTAATCGACTTTATAGATATGTACTGTTTTTAACCAGCCTTCTGTTGTGTATTTTAATACAAAGCATATGGAACTTAGCAATAGCTGAAAAAGTAACCAGTAAAGCTATTAATATAGTAGGACAAATTGAAACAAATACTACTAAGCAAACAGAGCAATCAGTTGAGTTTTGGGAAACTATACTCAAAAATTCGCAAGGGATGGATCTAGCTAATATTTATACTAATCTGGCATCTGCTTACAGCAGGGCAGGTAGAATCTCTGAGGCTATTTCTGCTTGGCAACGGGCAGGGGAAATTTATCAAAAATCGGGGAAGGAAACAAAGTTTCTAGAAACTCTAGTAGATCGAGCGCAAGCTTATAATTCGCTGGGTCAATCTGCCAAAGCGATACCTTTAGTAGAAAAAGCGATCGCTCTTACTAAGGCAAGCGAAAGTGAAAAAACACTGACTACTGCCTGGGGAGTATTGGGTAACTCATACTCTTTATCAAATAATTACGATAAAGCAATAGCCGCTTATCAAAAAAGCCTAGACTTGGCTAAGGCTTTAAATCCTAGCTACACAGTTACTCCATTGAATAATCAAGTTAATACCTGGCTTAAGCGAGCTAATTGGTATGGGTCGCAAGCAAAGTTAGCTGAAGATGAGGGTGAAGAAGAAGAACAAAAACGGCTACTGAAGTTAGCAAGTTTAGATCGAGATAGTGCTAAAATTGCAGCCAGTCAAGCTTTAAAAGTAAGCTTAGGTAGCAATAATTTATCAGAAGTAAAGGCACTACTAAATCTTTTACTTATGTCGCCACAAAATAAACAATACCAACAGCAAGCAATTAATATCCTAACAACCCTGCCAGACTCTCGCAGTAAAGCTTATAGTTTAATTAAACTAGCAGCGTATCAATTAGGCACAGCTAAAGTAGATAGTTTAAAACAAGCTAGTTTAATTAGCACAACACTTGGCGATTGGCGTACTCAATCTTTTGCTTTAGGAGAATTAGGTAATTTTTATGAGCAGCAAAAAGACTTGCCAGTAGCAATAGAAAATACTCGCGCTGCTATCCTCGTAGCGCAACGAGCAATGGCTCTAGATAGTTTGTACCGTTGGCAGTGGCAAGCGGGACGGATATATAGGCAACAGGGAGCAAAAACGAAAGCAATTGAAGCTTATACACAAGCAATCGCCAGCTTGCAAAGTATTAGAGGAGATATTGCAAGTGCTAGCAAAGACTTACAATTTGACGTTCGCGATGAAGTTGAACCTGTTTATAGGCAATTAATAAGTTTATTACTAGATAACGAACGCGAAGTAAATGTTCCTAAGGCTTTAGAAGTAGCAGAACTACTGAAGCTAACGGAGTTACAAAATTTTTTTGAAGATGAATGTTTAGAAACCAAAAATTTACTTAACCAATCTAGCGAAATACAAGTAACGGATAAAGCAATAATTAATTCTCTTATCCTAGAAGATAAAACCTATATAATTCTCCAGTTTCAAAACAAAATAATCAAATACTATTCGATAGCCTTAAGCAAGCTAGAACTAGAGGATAAAGTAAAAGATTTTCGCGCTGTGTTAGAGGATTTTCAAACTGGCGATCAACACTTAGCTTTATGTCAAGAACTTTATAACTTATTAATTAAACCCATTGAAGTTGATTTAGAAAGACTCAAACCTAGCGAACTAACTTTTATAAATGATGGTATCTTAAGAAATATACCAATGGCTACATTACATGATGGGAAACATTTTTTAATTGAAAGTTATCCTATTTCTTATACTTTAAGTAACAGTCTAAATAGTCAAATTTCTAAGCAATCCCAATCTAATATAATATTTGGACTAACGGTAGAAACACCATCATTCCCTGCTTTACCAAACGTCGCAATTGAAACTCAAGCTGTACAAAACATTATTAAAGGAGAAAAACTTTTAGACAATGAGTTTACTGAATCAAATGTCGAACGACAAATTAGAAAAAGAGACTACTCTATCGTTCATATTGCAACTCATGGAGAATTTAGAGGTACGATCAACAGTAGTTCTTTACAAGCATTTGATAATCGTATTTCCTTACAAGAACTTGAAAGTATTTTTCGAGGAAATGAAAATTTTGTAGATTTACTCGCTCTTAGCGGTTGCCAAACTGCCGCAGGTGACAGCCGCTCTACTTTAGGTATTGCTGGACTTGCCGTGCGGACTGGAGTTAAAAATGTTTTATCTAGTTTATGGTATATAAACGACGCTGATGTTGTAGTATTGATCGAAGATTTTTATACTCAAATACAAAAAGCAGGAGAAACCAAGGCAGAAGCACTAAGAAAAGCTCAAGTAAAAGCAATTAGTGACAATACTCCACCAGCAGTGTGGTCGTCATTCATTCTGATCAGCAGTTGATATTAAACTATACAGTCATTAAGCAAAATTATAAAAAGGTTTTAAATGCAGAAAATCTATCAGTCTTTAATAGTAGTAGCAGCAGCCACGACTACTTTAACAATTAGTAGTATTGAATCTTTAGCTAGTTTACCGCCATTAATCCCTCGTCAAATTCTATTCGGGAGCGCTCAAAAAAGTAATCCCCAAATTTCTCCAAACGGAAAGTACATAGCTTACATTGCTCCTGACAAAAGCAATGTCTCACAGATTTGGGTACATACTTTAGGAGAAAAAGATGACCGAATGATAACCGCAGACAAAAAACGCGGAATTCAAGACTATACTTGGACGTACAACAACAACCAATTAATTTATCAACAAGATTCAGATGGTGACGAGAATTTTCATCTTTATCTTCTTAACATAGACTCAAAAAATGTAAAGGATTTGACTCCCTTTAAAGAAGTACAGGCACAATTGATAGGGGTCAATGCTAAATTTCCTAATGAGGTATTAGCTGGAATAAATCTTAAAGATCCTCGCAAGCACGATACATACCGGATCAACCTAACAACAGGTCAGTCTAAACTCGATACTGAGAACTCACTTAATACAGTTACGGTGGTTCCAGATCGACAACTTCAAATTAGAGCGGTTACAGCTACTACACCTGATGGAGGCTCGGAACTTCTAGTTAGAGAAGCAGCTAATAAACCTTGGAAGAAAGCCCTTAAATGGGGGCTACAGGACGATGGTACGGCTATTGATTTTTCACCTAATGGTGAGACTTTGTATATTAAAACTAGCAGCGGCGCTAATACAGCAGGTCTAATTGCTTTCAATTTAAAAACAAATAAAGAAACTGTAATAGCTAGAGACAATAATTATGATCTCGGAGACAGATTACTGATTCACCCTACTACTCGTAAAGTTGAGGCAGTTAGTTTTTACAAAGATAAATTGGAGTGGAAAACTTTAGATAAAGAAATTAGCAAAGATATGGCAATAATTTCTACCATAAGAAGAGGCGAATATAGTGTAATTGACCGCGACCTTGCTAATAGAAATTGGTTAGTTGAGTATAGAACAGATGGACCAACTTATTATTATGTTTATCATCGTCCTTCACAAAAAGCTCAACTTCTTTTTAATGACAACCCAGAACTTGAGAAAGTTAAGCTTGCTCAAACAAAACCTATTTCTTATAAATCGCGAGATGGACTAACCATTCATGGCTACCTAACAACACCTGTAGGTATTCCAGCTAAGAATTTACCTACCGTAATGTTTGTACATAGCGGTCCTTGGGAACGTGACACATGGGGGTATGACTCATGGGTACAGTGGTTAGCGAATCGTGGCTATGCAGTATTACAAGTGAACTTTCGAGGGTCTACTGGCTACGGTAAAAAATTCTTGAATGCCGGGAATCGTGAATGGGGCGGCAAGATGCACAATGACGTAATTGATGGCACTACCTGGGCTATAAAAACGGGTATTGCTAACCCTCAAAAAATTGGTATCATGGGTGGCTCTTACGGAGGCTATGCTAGTTTAGTCGGACTAACTTTTACGCCTGATACTTTTGCCGCAGGTATATCAATTGTAGGTCCTAGTAATCTAGTAACAATGTTAAAAAGCATTCCTCCATATTGGGAAGCTGGTAAAGCGATGTTTTACCAACGTATAGGCAATCTAGATACGGAAGAAAGTTTTTTAAAATCACGTTCCCCCTTATTTTTTGTTGATCGCATTAAAGCACCTTTATTAGTAGCTCAAGGAGCTAATGATCCAAGAGTTCCCCAATCTGAAAGCGATCAAATCGTTGCGGAATTAAGAAAAAGAAATAAACCAGTAGAGTATCTACTTTTCCCAGACGAAGGACATGGCTTTGTCCGTCCTGAAAACAATCTACAACTCGCAGCCAAAGCTGAAACTTTTTTAGGTAGATATTTAGGCGGTCGAGTTGAACCAACAGGTAATATTGCTGGTAGTTCAGGAATAGATAAATAACATAGCTAACACGTAGATTCATTCCACATTTTTAGTTTGCATATTTGGTAATTTCAATCTTATGGCAAAGTTATATGTTGGTTTATCTTGGCTTAAGAAAACTACTCTGGTTTCTTGTATTGTCCTCCCTTCGTCAGTAAGCGCTCAAATTGTTCCAGATACAACTTTACCTCAAAACTCAAAAATTACTACTGAAGATAATACCAGCATCATTAACGAAGGATCTAAAGCAGGAAACAATCTGTTTCATAGCTTTGAAGAATTTTCTGTATCTACTGGTAATACTGCTTACTTTAATAACAGTTTAGACGTTCAAAACATTATTAGTCGCGTAACGGGTTCATCTGTATCTGAAATTGATGGATTAATTCGCTCAAATGGAAACGCTAACTTTTTTTTATTAAATCCTAATGGAATTATATTCAATACCAACGCTAGAATAGAAATTGGAGGATCTTTCTTAGCAAGCACGGCTAGTTATCTAAGCTTTGCAGACGGTACTCAGTTCAAAACAAATACTAATCAATCTGCCCCATTATTAACAGTAAGCGTACCTGTTGGTTTAGGATTTGGCAGTAACCCGGAAAAAATCATTGTTCGAGGAGACGGTCAAGGACAGAGATTTACAAGTGAGTTAATCGATACTGAAGCAGGGTTACAAATTAGATCAAATAAAACTATTGGTTTTGTAGGTGGAGATTTAGAATTAGAAGGTGGAACTATTAAGACAGCAGGAGGGAGAGTAGAATTAGGTAGTGTTGCTGGTTCTGGATTAGTTGGATTAAATTTTGATGAAAATGGTTTTTTCTTAAACTACAGTAACATACCTGCATTTGGGAATATTCAACTATCACAAAAAACAGTAGTAGATGCTAGTGGTTTAGGTGGAGGTAACATTCAAGTCAGAGGTAGACAAATATCATTATTAGATAGTTCTGAACTTTACTCTGCTACTTTAGGCTCAGAATCAGGAGACTCTATTAATATAGAAGCTTCAGAGTCAGTAGAAATATCAGGGCTTGCCTCTGATAGCCAAAGCCCTAGCTTTATAGGTACAAATGTGTTCGAGGAAAATACAACGGGTGCTGGAGGGAACATTACTATCACTACAGAAAAGTTGTTTGTTCAAAATGGAGGGGGAATTCAAGCTAGTACCTTTGGAGAAGGAAAAGCGGGAAATTTAACTATAAATGCTAGAGAAGTAGAAGTTAGTGGTGTTGCTACTAACAGTGAGTTTGAGTTTGGAAGTGCCGTTGTAACCTCAGTATTTGAGAGAGCTAAAGGTTCGGCAGGCAATTTAATTATTAATACAGACCGCCTAAGTGTACAAAATGGTTCGCAAGTACAAGCAAGTACGTTCGGTATAGGTTCCGCAGGAAGCTTAACAGTAAATGCTAAAGAAGTAGAAATTATTGGTACTTACGCAAGCCGAGATGGAAACGAATACAGAAGTGCGTTATTAACTTCGTCCGCATCCGAAGATACAGGAAGTGGAGGCAATCTAACAGTAAATGCGGAGCAGTTAAATATTTTTAATGGAGCAAGCATATCAACCTCCACTAATAGTAGAGGAGCAGCAGGTAAATTAGTAGTAAACGCAGAGAAAGTAGAGCTTTCTGGTACTTCTGCGAAAAACCATTTTGGTAGTAATTTAGCTGCTAGAACTTCAGGTATTGGTGATGCTGGAAGTTTAAAAATTGAAACAGATTCTTTAACAGTTAGAGATAAAGCTGAAGTGACTGTTAGCAGCGAGGGACTGGGAAGAGCAGGGAGCTTAAATATTGAAGCGCGTTCTGTGCAGCTTGATACTTCAGGAAAACTTGTAGCTGAAACTACTTTTGGTCAAGGCGGAAACATTAGTTTAAAAACACAGAATTTATTACTACGAAATAACAGTCAAATATCTAGTACGGCTGGTACTTTAGGTACTGGCGGGGATGGAGGTAATATTACTATTAGTACAGGTACATTAACTGCTTTAGAAAATAGCGACATTACTGCCAGAGCTTTTGAAGGCAGAGGTGGTAACATTCAAATTACTACTCAAGGATTGTTTCTTTCTCTTAATAGCGATATTGCTGCTGATTCCGAAAGAGGAATTGATGGCGTAACAAATATTCAAACACTAGGATTTGATGTTAGGAATACCCTTACATCTTTGGAGAACAATTTTGTTAACTTAGAACAAGTCGTAGCAGGAAGTTGTTTAGCTCGTCGCAATGCAAGTCAAAGCAGTTTTGTCGTCACGGGTTCAGGAGGCTTGCCAGCCAATCCTTACTCTGAAATTCAAGAATGGGAAAATTTATCAGATTCACCAATTGACAAAGCACAACTAGAGCAATTTAAAAGAACAAACGCAAGGCGATCACAAGCTATAGCTGTATTAAACGAAAATAATATTTTTCCTAAAAAATGGAAACTAGGAGATCCAATTGTAGAAGCGCAAGGTATCATTAGATTGCCTAACGATCGCGTAATATTAGGTATGGCATCTCAAGAACCTGCTTCAGCACAATCGCTAATTTGTAGAAGTTAGAAATAGCAAAATAGTAAATTAGGTAATTAGCTAATAAATTCTACCTATTTTATATTTTTTGCTTAAAAAAAGTTTGTCTGCAAAGAAAATGAGATGCCATCATCTTGCAACGAATTACCTTGGTCATCAGCAGAAACAAGCGGGATGCCCCAATCCAAACGAGCTAAAATTGAGTCTCCCAACTGCCAGCGCAAGCCTAACCCTGTACTCAATAAAGTGTGGGACGACGAATCCCCCCACACTGAGCCTACATCAATAAAAGGAGTAAGTTGAAGCAAGCCAAGACCACTTTCTTCAGCACGAATGATTGGGAAACGCACTTCTACCGAGCCAAACAAGCCGTTACTCGCTACAGCTTGATTGGTACGATAACCGCGCACACTGCCAGCACCCCCAATAGCAATTTTCTCTAGTGGCAATAAAGAATCTGGCGTAAGCTGTGCAACTACACGGCTAATTAGCACAGTATCTCTACGAGTATTTAGCGCTTGCACCCACTGAAACTGTCCTTGCCAACTTAAAAACCGCCCGTCTGTTCCAGTGTCATTGACCGTTGCATCTAAAATGCCTAAGCCTAGACTAAAAATAGAGCTTGCGGCTAATACCGTATTAGGGCTGCGCCGATTAAGCCAGTCAGTGTTAAAACGCAAGACGCTAACTTTAGACTCTCCATTTTCTGGACCTTGGGTAAACGAGAAGGGTTCGTCATTAAATAGAAATGTTTTACTCTGCCGTAACTGAGCAGAAACCCCAAATGCCAATTCCTCCGTCGGAGTAAGAATAACTGGTTGGCGAAAATCAACAGCGTAAGTTTGAGCGCGTCCTGTAATCTCAAGCGGATCAAAAGGAGCTTCAATAACTTCATTTCTACCTCTGGTGTAGCGAAGTCCAAGCGTCCCGTTTTGAGCGTTGACAGGAATTTGATAACTCATACTATAGTTATTAACTCCTTGAGTAATGCCTCTTGCCACATCGAGACGATCGCCAAATCCCAGTAAATTATTGTGAATTAGAATTGCTGTACCGCCAAAAGATCCAACACTGTGAGGCTCTTTATTATCCAAAATTAGAGTGCTAGAAAAAGGTGGGGCTTCTTTAAAATTTAAAGTTAGAATGCTAAGACCTGGAGCCGACCCATCAGATAATTGGACGCTCAAACTTTCAAACAAAGGATTAAGTTGCAGTAGTTGCAACGCTGATTCTAGTTTAGGAATACTTACCGGAGCTTTCGTTGCCGCTTCTAGGCGCGATCGCACGTAGCCTTGCTTCAATCTTCTTAGACCCTGAATTTCAACCCCCTCTACCTCCCCTTCCACTACTTGCACTTGCAAATTACCCGAAGTAAAGTCCTGTATGGGCAAAAAAGCCCCTGAAGTCTTGTACCCACGGCTGATATATAACTTCGACACGGCTATGCGGACACCTAACAATTGCTCGAATGTCAAAGTTCGATTGATAAAAGGTTTAACAACTGCCTCTAATTCTTGTTGGGAAAAGACTGTGCTTCCCAATATCTCGATTTTTTTTATAGTCACCTTCTCCTCTAAGTCTTCAAACGATTCCGTCGGCAACGATGGGCTTAGTTCTATCTTGATAGGTGGCGTGGAGCGTGGCAATTCTTGAGGTAAAGGAGGATTGGGTCTACTGGGTTGGATAGTTTCTGTAGGATCGACTTGAGCTACAGCAGGCAGGCTTGAGCCGAAGCAACAAGTGACAGTCATAAATAATATTCTTCGCAGCATTTAGAAGAACCATTTTATAGAAACGGTTAAAATTAAAACAACAATCTTTATAAGATGAGATAATCTTACCTAATTTCTGGCTCAGTTTGAAGCAGAGTCATTTACTTGCACTATAATTGGCTCAACCAGAACTTCGGCTGAGGTCACTATAACCCCATCATAAATAATTAAGGGCAGCGTAGCAGGTGTTTTAGAGATTACTGATAAACAGATTGTAGACAAAGGTTAGATTAACTTCTCTAAATAATTTAAGCTTTGTCTACAATCGAATGATAATCTCTACTTTTTGGTGATACTAAAAAATTATTGAAATTATTGAGAGGACGAACTTAATAACTCAGTTTAGGCTATTATGAAAAATAATTAGAGAAGAATATAATTTGTGAAGAATTATATTCTTGATAAGGGAAAATTGTAGCGTGGAACTTTTTACAGCCAATTGCTGGCGCATACTAAAAATTTCGACTTACCGTGTCGCAGAACGATACGGTAAGCAACTACAATCTTGTTCAACATATATAAAGGAGAAAATCACAAAATTTAGATTTGATTTCAACTTCGCTACCAAATCACGTATAATCTATTCAATTAAATAAAGCTTCGTGGGTGAGGAAAGTCTGTTCTAGCAGACTATTATCTTCCGCCACCGAAGGCTCCGACCAAACACTCATGACATGGAGGTCGAAACGTCAATGCTACTAATAGTATTGTGCAACTTTAGTGTGCCTTTTGGCAAGTTATTTCCCAAAATAATTTTAAATTTTTTTGAGTCAAAGATATTAGGTAACGGCGGCATAGGAATTACAGCCCCTACGGCTACCACCGAAAAAGAGAAGTTAGCTTTAGGGGCTGCTGCCGTCAAGGAAAAAAGTAAGTTTTGCCTGTTCGTCAGACGAGAAATAGACGACTACAGGCAAGAAGCTTATGAATTTCGCATCTACGCCCGGATAACTCGCCGCTCTGGTAATGAAGAAGCGTGGGAGAGCCTTAATAACATGGCTCGTGCTTGCTGTATGAACTTAAGTCGAGCGCGAAAAACCTTGCAACTATTGGATTTAGCTGAAATTACCCAATAAAAAAGCCGGGACAATTCCTACCTAGAAATAAACCTAGACTAGACTGCCACGACCCTACATCCGCTCGTCAGTCTACCAAAACTCAGCACTAAATGCAAAGTTATTTCTAAGGGTTGTCTTGGTTCTACACAAATAACAAGAACCAAAATGAACTACCCATTTCCACAAACAGACCGCGCCTTAGCCCAAAAGCAACTAGCCTACCTAGGCTACACTTCAAACGAAGTCTTTTTGCGCTTTTTCTACCACTCGGATAATCCTAAAAAAGACGATGATAAGGGACGAAAATTAAATAATCTTGATTGGAGAGCGATCGCATCCTACCAGCAAGACGAGCGTGGAACGTATGTAGTAGTTAACGGCGCTGGCGGCGGACACGAAGATAAAGATATCAAGCAGTGCGTCGCTATTTTTTGCGAGTGGGACGATCGCCCGATTGAAGATCAATTATTGCATTGGGAAACCCTAGGGGTTTTCGAGCCAACGTTTACGGTGTATAGCGGCGACAAATCCGCTCAACCCTATTGGGTCTTTGACACGCCAATAACTGTAGAACAGTGGCGGGAATTGCAACGCCTGTTAATCGAAGTCATGGAAGCTGACCCCAGTAACAAAAACCCCTCAAGAGTATTTAGACTTGCTGGAGGGTGGCACGTTAAACCCGGACGAGAACCGCGACGGACAGAGATCGTGCAAGAATCGGGAATTAAATATGGTTACGAGCAATTAAGAGAACGCCTCCAATCAATTACCAAACCCCCTATTCAAAGTACGACGCGCCCAGAGCTTCCTGTCTTTAACTACCAGCGCTACGAAGATATTTCATTGCCCGTACCCCAAGCCGTACCAATTGAAGTTTGTCTTGCTAAAGATTCTCGGCAATTATTAGAATCGGGTAGCGCTCAAGGTGGGCGTAATTTTGGGGGCGCTAAACTAGCCCGTGACCTAATCGGTACAGCTTCTTACCTACAAGCCATCGGGCAAAGTTTTGATGGCAACCCTCAATTATTGCTAGAAAATTACGGCGCTCGTTGTTCTCCCCCATTACCAGCCAAAGAAATTGAATCAATTTGGGCATCGGCGGCTAAAAGCAATCCCGCGCCTAGTTGCAAGGCAGAAGGCGTAGAAAATTGTGTCCGCGCTTGGTACTGGAAGAACCACGTCAAGAACAATACGCCTCAAAATAATAAGCAGAGCAAAGGTTTTAGCTCTAGTAGTAGTCAAGCAAGTACAGGTTCAGGGATAAACTTGTGCGATCGCATAAAAACCATCCTGACTAGCTACGAAACCGAATCTGAGCAAACGGCAGCATTAATGGACTTAGCTGCCGATGCTCGTAAATCTTTCAGTGAAATTAAAAATCTTGCCCGAATCATTTAGAGTGAAGGAGAGCAAGCAACCGAAATAGTTGCCGCCATTGAATCATTTACGCCAATAATCAAAAACTGCCGCAAGCGCTTAGATATTAGCCAATTCCTCAATCCCATTCTTGCCGAACCACTGATAGCTAAAGCTTTAGCAATGCCTACAGCGCCAGAGTATCTATTTAACACTCTCTTGCCTGCTTGTGCCTCCAGAATTGGTACGAGCTCCAGAATTGTTGTAGATCCCATTTCTGGCTATACCCAGGACTGCATATTTTGGACGGCTAACGTCGCCCACTCTGGGCAAGCCAAAACACCGCCGCAAAAAGAAGTAATTTACCCACTTGAAAAAATGGAGGGGGAAGCTAAAGAAATTTATGATACAAATCTTAGCGATTACGAACGAGACAAAAAATCTGACGAGAAACCGCCTGTAAGAATGCGGCGACTTTTAAGTAACGTGACAAGTTCTACCAAAATTCGCATCCACCAAGAAAATCCACGCGGACTATTGGAATACATAGACGAACTTGTCGCTGATTACCAGCGCTTGAACCAATACAAAGGCGGTGGAAAGGGAGACGACTTGCAACTAGAGCTAAGTTTTTTCAATGGTGCTGCCTGCAATTACGATCGCCACGATGCGAGATTGTTTTTAAGTCGCACTGCCTTTAGCAAAACAGGCACTTACCAATGGGATACGTTAGCGCGGTTGATGGGCGATGACGTAAATTTTATCTCTAGCGGCTACAGTGCCAGATTTTTATATTGCTCAATTCTCGATGCCCCACCTCGATATCTTGACTTACTTACTCCAAAAGCAAATAGTAATTTTACCGAAACTCTAGAGTGGCTGTACGAAAAATTAGAGCAATTGCCCCAGCAAGATTATTTGCTAACACGGGAAGCAAAAGTGCTATTTCAAGCCTGGAACCATACGTTAGCCGACGACGAAAGGGAGGAAAACTACTTTGGCTTCTCGATTGTCTACGCAAAAATCGAAGCATACGCGGCAAGAATTGCCTTGTGGCTGCACATAGTTAACGCCGTTTGTGCTGGCAAGTTACCGGAACCAACGATTGATGGTGAGACAATGCGTCACGCGATAGAAATTTCCTCTTTCTACCTATGGCAGCAAAAATTAATTCACGGCAACAACGCGCCAACGCGAAAACTAGAAGGCATATTTTTCAAAGTCCAAACCCAAGCCGAGAAATATTTTGCCAAATCAAAGCAGGGACTAAATGCTTCGTTTCTCAAAACCCGAATTAACGCCCTCAAAAGTTGGGCAACGGAGAAAATCCGCACAGTAGTGTTTAAAACGTTGGCGGCGGCGGGACATGGGCGACTTGAAGGGGAGGGCAGTGAAATGAAATACATTCCTATTAACCCCCAGTTGGTGGATGTTGGTGCAAAGTTGGTGGTGTCACCAATAGCTCAAAGCCCTATGAATGATGAAGTACAGACAACTATTGGTGAAATTGGTGAATTAACCAATCAAGAAATACTTTCACAACTAATGTCTAGTAGCTTTGTACCACCATCAGAAACTACCGCAATAGCTGTTTCCGAAATAGTTGTCAAACTTGATGCTCAACATCACGGGCTAAATATATCAGATACAAAAGAACACCAATTCACCAACTCTGAAGCTGAAAGTATTACTATTGTTGACGTTGAAGCGGTTGGTGATGCCACCAATAGTCCACCAATAGCACCAACAACAAATCCAGTATTACTACTATTACAATTAACAACTTGGGTAGAAATAGCTGACTGGATGCAAAAAGACAGTCAAAAATTAATTGATGCAATGAATCAGATTGATAAACAACAAAGAAAAAAAGTTGCTTCCTTATTAATTGATTTCTTATGCTCGGAGCCACTGCATTTAAGAGAATTAAGTTGGCTGCCAATAAAAATGCTGAACTGGATATTCAAACGCCTGCAATTCACGATTTCGCGCATTGGCGGTGATACTATCGACCAAGCGCGGATGGAACAAGTTGAGAACTTATCTTTTGTCTCGGTTGAAGGTTTGGGCAGTAATAAAGAGCTTTGGGTGTTCTGCGAAGTGTCTAGTGGTAGAAATATCCCAGTTTTTGGTACGGATGGAATTTGTGGAATCTCGGTCAGAAATTAATCTTTTCGCTTGAGAGACAGTTATGATTTGCGTTGCTGAAGAAATATCCTTACTGACCAAACAAGAAAACCAACTGCATAACAGCCTGGACAACCTGCGTGGTCAAAGAAGCAAGGTTAAGGAACATAGACAGCTTGAAAAAGATTTAGCAGTGGTTTTGGGTAAACGCCAGAATCTACAAGCTTGGA
>Ga0181464_1000312_pt1 | contig 19414 bp, 20 predicted proteins | sample InSIn2gowninarea_FD_119074 | JGI IMG/M metagenome (GOLD analysis project Ga0181464, IMG submission 119074) | Clean room microbial communities from NASA Spacecraft Assembly Facility at Jet Propulsion Laboratory, Pasadena, California, USA -... ...
AAACAACATAATAGTTAACATCAAACTAAATTAAGAATAAATTCTATGATTGAAATGAATAATACTACTTTGACCACAGAAAATAATTATGAAATTAAATTTATTCTTATAAAACATTAAAATATTTGAAAATAAATTTGAAAAAATTTTATTAAAGACATACTTAATTTTTTTTAAAATAAAATAATAACTAATGGTGCATGAAGTTTATGCCATGATTAATTCCACCTATAATAATATAATGGGAAAATATCCAAAATACCTCTATAATTTTCCATAATTACAAAAATACCCTTACATTTTCAAAAATTACGAAAATACCATTTTCAAATCAAAAAATAATTTTAATACGCTTTGATTTGTGTGTACTTTTATTAATGATGCCATCCATACAATATATTTTAATAGAGGTCGTAGTTGTTCATAAAAAAAATTCTTATAATTCAAAGTATAACATATTTCCATGTCAGATGAATATGGCACCATTTTGAAAATCTTGGTTTGAATGCCAAGTCTACCTTTTTGGTTGACTTCTAGATTCAACTATTTAGACTTTTACATTTTACTTCCATACTCGATTATTTAGTAACAAGAAAGGAGATGCAAGCTTAGCATTTAGGTCAATATTTTAAAATTGATTCCATATTTAAATGACATGAAAATATGTGATATTTTAGAGTATAAAAAAATTCATGCTCAATAAGTAGTTACTTATATTGAAAGATATTGCATAGATGACATTATTAATAAAATTACATACATATCAAAATATATTAAAAATTATTTTTTATTTGATAGAAGTATTTTTGTAATTTTTAAAGATATAATTGTAATTATGTGAAATTATAAAGGTATTTTGGATATTTTCTCTAATATAATTGCTCGAAAATAAACAATTGATGCGACAGCAGTAACTTCTGTACCGCCATTCGATACAATTTATTTGAAGGTGCTGGCAGAGGAAGAGAATCTGGCAATGGAAATGGAAGAGGGGAAGGAAAATAGAGAGATAGAGAGTGAGAATTGTTTTGAATTTCCAAAGTGGAGGGAATTCAGAAGAAAGGTGCATCCCGATGATCCATTCTTTGCCCCTGCGAACCTCCAGCGCGAAATTCTTGCCAAACAGGTAGGTAACCTACCTCAACCCTATTTCATTTATCTTTTCGTTTTCTAGGGTACATTTGTTACAAAGCAGTTAACTTGCAAAAAATGGCTAATAAAAAAAGGATGGAAATATGCTTCTTATTATGTTGAAAGGCGTAATCTACAATGAATCATTCAAAATTCTGTGACAAAAAATCAAACTATGTCAATGTATTAATTTTTTTTTTTCCCCTAGATTTTAAACTCTTTTTTTTGTTTGGAATAAGTACCTAAAGTGTAAATGGTTAGTGTAGGATCATTAGAATCATTAAATTACAAGGATCTTGGTTTTTAAACTGGGGGTTTCACTATATAAGTTCCCAACTTTATTAATGTAGAATTGTGATGTTGACATGAACAGAAATTAAAAAATCAAATTGTTATAAATTCAATTTATCTGAAGGTTCCATTTAAAAAAAAAGGAAAGATTGTGGAGGTCAATCTAATCTCCCTGGAGTTCTTGTTTGCCATCCTAGCTGAAGCTCTAACAAGATAGCTTTTGTAACTACACTAGATAGAAATTAAAAGTATTCATTTAAATACAGATTTAAAAACCACTTGGATATATATATATATATAGTTAGTTTATTTTTGTTTTGATATATTAATTTACTTTTTGGGCTTTAAATGCTGAAGGTCCTTGGTTCAAGCTGTGGTCAGTTCATTTTGGTCTAGTGGTAATTCATTTGGAGTATGTGGATAAGCTTCCCATAAACAATTTAAGCTGTATCTGGAAATAAAAGTGAGTTGGATCCACACGTATTGTGTACACAATTTTTTATCGTAGAAATATAAGTATTCTTTATATTAAAAAATATTTGGCCCCTTTATAAAGTCTTGGCAGTATTATAAGTATTAGACACCTCTATAGTCATAACTCTTTGTTATTTTCCTATATTTGTGTCTAACATATTTGCACTATTATGTTGTTATTTGTTTTTCAGTGGTATTCACATCTCGTAAAACGTGTTGATTGACATAAGCTTTATTACTTTGAAGGCTAGTTGCTCCCCCCAGGCTAGTTGCTCCCCCCCCCCACATATTGGGGTAGACACGGAAGGCATTTGACATGGTAAAACCACAATGAAAATATCTGACTTTCTAGCTGAATGGAGTGCCGCACTAGTAATATCTACTTTAGTTAGATGTTGATCATGCAGTGGAATGTTTCTATCATATTCAACACTATAAGGGGCAGGCCTGTTGTGCTAAATGGAATGCTGCAATACTAATATCTACTTCAGTTAGATGTTGATAATGCAGTGGAATGTTTCTTGCATATTCAACACAATAAGGGGCAGTTTCATCGGTTCTATTTCTAAGGAAGTTTTAGAACTGAACAGTTGAGTAGCATCACTACTTTGATTCCTGGCCATTGGTTGAAGATTCCTCTCCAGTTGCCCCTAATTATGGGAGAACATTACATTCTAAACCTGGTGCGTTGAGGATGGTATTCCCTTGAGAAGTTAATTCTAGAGGTAAAGTTGCATCATGTTCCTGTGGGACAAAAGATTGTGAAACATATTGCAGATAATTCATCTGAAATTTGTGCTTGTTGATACATGGTGTGATGAATTGGGTAGAGATTCTGGAAAGATTGAACACCAAGCAACTTCTCAAGAAAATAGGAAATTCAAATGAGCAATATCAACACCAAGATATGAGAGGTAAAAATACCATGGATGGTGCACGATAATACTCCTCAAAGAATGCTACCAAGCCAATATGATCACAAGTGACCATCAATAGTATGCCTGCAAAGGAATCCAAACCAGGAGAAAGCACAATAGATATCCATAATACGAGATAACGATTTAGATCGGTTAATGTGTAGAATGGATGATCTATATGTGTTAGGATCTTGAATACATATAAAACAAAGTTTAGGTGTGAGTATAAATAAATGTTTTCAAACACCAAAGTATATCACATGGATCATGCCTAATGAATGTGGACCATTGATTACATTACATGGATCATCAATGTTCATTGTAGATTATAACTTATTACAGTAAATGATTTACACAATATCAAGACATTTATTGTAAAGTGAGTGTTATTTTGACTGTCTATACAAGGTGTGTTGAAACTTGAAATAACACAAGGTTAGTTAAACTTATACTCCAACAAGATGCACCCATAGTGTAGATTTTATTGTTTGCTCTATGATTATACATAGTTGGCATATCCCAAGGTAGTGCTATTCCTTAACTTCTAGTGCCATAAAAAAGAAATCTCAAAATCTAGTATCTCCATTAACTTTCATAGAACTATTTATATTGTATAATTTGTATATTGTAACTAGATCTAAAACAGAATCAGATACCAACAAGCAGCCTCTGTTTGAAACAAAACCTAACACATCAAGCTCCTTTCAAGCTTTTCACTACAAACATTCTGAACAATGCAATAGTCTTTTCAACTTTTGGGACCACACCATATGATAGAATGATATTCTTGGAAACAACTTTCATTACTGTTCCTTTTTTCGACATCATTTGTTCCTATATGGTTAATACCTATTCCATAATCCCTAAACATCTTAATACCATGGGACTAGTTACATAAGTTTCCAGCCCCTTGGGACGTAGCACAATGGTGACAAGCTACTCCTACCGCAGCACCATGATTGATTTTTGGATGAGTGTCCAAGTCTAGCTTGATCTTCCAAGAGGGGCACAAAGTATCTATGGTTAAAATGTTTATCTATTCCATTCTTCATGTAAAAAATTCTTTCTTCTTGTTTCAATTTTGCTATGGACAATAATTGTCTTTACGGGGCTTCAAACTACCATAGTTTGTAACCAGTTTTTCAACTCAAATTAAAATTTTTCATCTCGGTGTCATTTTCTTTAGTTGTTTTCTTGTTACTTTGTTTGTTATAGTCCACAAGCAGTTTATGCAAAATTCAAAAATTGTTATCTTGGTGTCATTTTCCTTACTTATTTTCTTGTTATTTTTGCTTTTGTAGCATCAATGAATGTTGCTTCCCTTCTACATTGTTGCTCTTTTTGGTGCCTTGGTACACTAATTAAGATTCTTTGTATTTTTTAGATAGGTTAAAAGGTGGTTTTTTTAAACAGGGTCTCAAAACCTGTGTTTATAGTTGTTGTTCGGTATATCTACCAAAGTAGTCCCGGATAAGATTCTAAGGAAACACAAATTATAGAGAGAAGCAAATTGATACATCGACAAAACTGAATGGATCTTCAAAGGTTTAATCATCTCTTGCTACAATATTGGGTCATAACAACTCCCTGGTTGCAATATTGAGTTACAACAGCCCCTAGCTGCAATAGAACAAATTTGAAAGTCTTCACCCTGATGCCCATAGAATTTTAGAATATCCAATCTGGGAGGCTTCATTCCTCTATCAATTTTTCCATTGATAGTGCTATTGATTTTTCCCTCGATAGAGATTGGCTTCCGAGTAGACACCCTTATTTTCCAGTAACTGTCCCGCAAAGCGTAAGCATTGTTGGATGGACTTCTTTGAGTTGTACGCAAGAATCATCTTTTTTCTGAAAATTATTCAGTCTGAAACGATTGTAGTGTGATTCTGATTTCTTTTGAAGGTATCAAACTGTGACAAAATTCGCAACATTCTTAGGTGAAAGTCCGCAAATGGCTCTTATTTGTTCCGAAGAACTTACCAATTTGTTGCCGCATCTAGTCCTAGTTGAAACCTCAAGCTTGTTGGATTTTTTAGAGTTTCTTTTTAGTGCCAAAATGAAACCCTTGCTTTCGAAAACTTCCTTGTGCCGATGTCAAATATTTCAGCTTGAATGGATCTCCTCTAAATGGATCGAAGCCTTACCATTTGCTTTGTGGTCTTAGCAAGTTACATAGTTGCCGATCTCTTTTTCTTCTTGTTGCAATTCTAGCCAATGTCTTCATCCTTGCCTGCAATTGAATCATCCGACCGTTCTTTGTGCTTCTTACTCGTTGCCAAGGGTTTTGAATCTCCAAGATCCTTGCGAGAACAACCTTTGATTGGGGCGATCTTGTAGTAGATGGGCTTTCACCATCCAGATCATTCCCTCCGCCTAGGCCATCTTCTTCAGTTGTGTAGTCACCTCTCCTTGTGCTCCTGTCACTGTGTTCCATTTCTCTTTTTGTTTTTTTTTTTATATTAAGATTCTTTCTTGTCTTGACAATGTTTGTATAAGTTATTTTACTCATCCTAAATATACCATATGTAGAGGATAATTGCAATGGTTGACACTAATGGGTTTGATAAGTACTTTCTAAGTGGAAATAAAAATATCATGTGTATAAGTTCTGGTGTTCATGTTATTTTCATTTACATTGATGAAAACATGGGTCTTCAGTTGGTGCTATTCGATCCAATGAAACACGTACATTTCTATCATCCCAAATAGGGGTGAAGACCAATATACTAGAACAATCAAACGCTAGAAGTGAATGATTGTTTTCATTTAGACCTGGAGAAAGAATCATTCAAAGGAATCCTTGAAGACATGTATTAATTGTTGTTAGAATATTTCTTCAACCTGCTTTGAAAAGCTTGTCTTGCTTCTTGATAGCAAGCCTCCTTGTTCTCAAAAAGTTCTCTCTTGTCTCGAAAACCCAGCAGGCCATTGACTGCTAACTTTGAGCTTCAAATTTTATGAAGTGAAAAAGTGAAACGAGAACATTCCAAAGTGAAATGAGAATTTTCATTGGGATTCTTAATCCCTTTGTTTAAAGCTTTAGTAGTTTAGGGATGTGGTGGGCCCCTTTTTTAATATGTCATCACTCCCCCAAAACTCCAAGTGACCCATAATAAAATGGAAGATAACAAAAATATTTTTGTGAGTTTTTCATCACTTAGTTTCAGGGTTTAGTAGATTGGGTATGTGGTTGAGGCCATGTTTTCCTTATTTATTCAGCATTTCATTTTCTTCTTTGCTCTTGATGGAAAAATGAAAAAATAGGTTTAAAGGCAAACAAATTGGTAACATGGTTGAGGCCATGTTCCCCTCTTTGATATCCATTTTGACTGTTTTACAAACATTATGAAACTTGCAGATGTTCCTAGAAATTTCTCCAAATTGTCAAAAACGTTTTGGGAAGGTTTGGGGTTTTAAGACTTCTAGAAACATTAATGGAAATCCATGAATAGGGAATAGAAACCACTTTTGGGCAACAAAGCAATAACCAATGAATGTTATTTTTGGTTACTTAAGATTGTGAAACAAATTGTCCTCACAAAGAGATGTAAGATACAATAACGATAACACCATAAGCTTAGCTACTTTAACTTTTTGATAAAAGGATTGAAGAGAAACATCAAAGTCGTCACAAATGAAGTTTAAGATAGAACAACAGAAGCACAACAACTCAAAACAGTGAGCACCAAAGTTATAGTGTAGAGCACCAACGTTAATGAACGAATGACTAAATGAGCTCAAAATGAGGCAAACAAAAGTATGGTTGGAAAGAACTCAATAATGGGTTATCCAAAAATGTAAAAAATATCAAATATTGGATTTCAGGTTTAGAAGCACCAAAATTGAACAAGAGTGCCAAAGTTTGGGCAAAAAAGACTAAAACATGATCTTCATAGGTGAAAATGAACCACTTAACAAAAACGAAATGAAGAGTGTGTTATATGGATGGAAAGTGCTTGGTAAAACCTTTCCAATGGCGTATCATGTTCTACAACAAAGCAACACAAAAAAAGTTATTAAGCTCCAAAGTAGGTTGTTCAAACTTTTGTAAAATCTAGAGTGCACAATACTAGAAACCATAGTGTTGGGTAGTTTTTCTATCCTACCTTGTTGATGGGCAAATGAATGGCAAGACTAAGAACTCCAACAAGCCAACAACATGAATGGTCTAGTAGGCGGAGTGAGAAGCAAAAGGCAATGAGTTCAAAGATACAAGGTAAGGCAAGCAAATCGAGGCGAGGTTCTTGAGGTGAATCACATCACTGAGGTATCCGAATGAGAATCAAGTCTAGGATGCAAGAGCAACATATCATTGTTCAATCATCAACACATTCACTTCAAAGAATACGCAATTATCTCTCATCCGACTCGAAGGAGTCTTACAAGATGCACCAAACAAGATATGTTGATAACAACAATAATAGAACGAGATTGAAAGCACTTCCAACTACTCATTCACATTTACAACTGCACATAAGAAACAAAACGTCCACAGTACTTAATCACACCCAAATGAAACACTTAGAAATTTCGAGCTCAAAATGCACTAATTTCTTATTTGTCTGAAAAGTGTCAATCCCCCCTTCAAATGAAGCAAAATGGGGTATAAATAGTTTTGGTTAGCAACCCTAGTGTTGCCCTAACCCTAATTGCAGTTTACGAGAAAATAAAAGTGGTCCAATAAAATCTTGCCACATGGTTTTACAAGATTGCTTCCAACCTTGTGGGAGCAAATCCTCATCCATCACAAGGTTGGGCCAAATTTAAACATTTTTGAAGTCCGCATTTCAGAAAATAGAAAATGCATGAAAATAAAATAAAATAAAGTAATGTTGCGCATGCAACAACCCGCCTCATCGTTCTTCCTTAGGTTATTCCTGTGGGTCCATCTTCTTTGTCTCTACAACACTACGCCTAAGGATTTCATCACCAGTTGGCCGAGGGTACCCTTGTCCGCCTGCAGCCACCTGGTCTTGAAGAAGATCTGGATTGAAAGATGTGGTGTCTCCTTCTAGGCTCAGCTTCTCCTGCCTCTCTTCTAGCTCCTTGGCGAGCTTGGTGATATCTTTGATCCGTTTTACCCCAGTAGTCTTGACTTCATTGGTTTGAGCTTTCAAAGTATGGGCCTCCAAGTCTTGCGGCTTCTTCGGGCCTTTATTCAAGGAAACTTTGGTGACAGAAAGTGTATTGTTGACTTTTAACACAAACCTACTCACATAGTGAGTATTTGTAGATTCATCTCTTGTTCTTAGGCTGGGATCTTCATGTAGTGACCTTACTAAAGCTGCAATGTCAACATTGTGCTTCCGACTTGGTGAGGCATTATCAATGGTCAAATCTTTCCTTGTCTTGTCCTCTTGCTTTAATGTCTTGGTGTTTGGTTCGTCCATTTTGATGGAAAAGATGAAGAGCAGAATAGTTTGAGTTTGAGAAAATGAGCTCTTTGGGTTGGTGTTTATAGCTAAAACTGGTCGCTGACTTTTTGCAATTTTCTGCAACTCTATCGCTGGAAAATGGAGAGCAAATGATTCTGGTTTGCAAAAAATGAAGGCCCCAGACTGGTATTTATAGGAAAAATTAGGGCAACACTTAACGTTAGTCGATCAGCTTTAAAGGGACATTTCATCTCAACCGCCCAAAATGGCCGACCTCGAGATGTGTGCCGTGAGCATTGAATGCAACTGGCGGCTTGGAAACCAACGCATGGGAACTGGAGGTGCTCTCAAGTTGGCGCATGCTTGGAAAAGACATAATTATGTCTTTTTGAGGCATGCGCTGGGCTTTGGGGAGGCATGCTTGTGTTTTGGCGGTTCTGTGTTCACTCCAACTTGTCCATGCAATCGGTTAGTGTTGGTCAAGTGGCCTTATCTTGCTCGGATCTCTTCATCCTGGAGACTTCATCTTGCCCCTGCTGCCCAACGTTGTCATCTTGAGCCATCCAGAACATGGCATACCCCTCCAAAAGACACAATCATGTCTTTTTTGATGATGCGCTCAACCTGTGCATGCCTGCAAGTTGGGCGCATGTTTCAAAAAGTCATAATTATGACTTTTTGAAGCATGCGCTAGCCTGCCAGGGGTGTATGAGTGATGCCTTAGTTTTTTTAGTGCACCTAGACTTAGCATTTTTTCGTTTTTTGGATTCTGGTGCCTCCTCCAGCTAGGCGCATGTTTCAAAAAGTCATAATCATGCGCAGCCGCTCTAGTCATGCAAAATGGGACAACAAGGTCGAAAGCTTCGAGACTTAGGCAAATTTAGCATTTTGGTTTGTTTATCTGGCTTCCTAGGCTTGGCGCATGTCTCCAAAAGTCATAATTATGACTTTTTGAAGTATGTGCCAGCCTTCTGGGTGGGCAAACTTCTGCAAGATGACTTCCTTGTTCAAATTGGTCACCTCTTTGGCCTGGTACATGTTTCCAAAAGTCATAATTATGACTTTTTGAGACATGCACTAGCCTTGTAAGGCTGCCAGCTTGACTTGATGATTTTGCGACTTGACCCTAAACTGCTTTGGAACCTGGCGCACGTCTCCAAAAGTCATAATTATGACTTTTTAAGGCATGCACTAGCCTTCTAGGCAGCCCAGTTTGGTTCGACTTGACTCAAACTGACTTGGGTCCCCTAACTCACTTAGGGCAATTTTCAGGGTTTCCAGACTTAGCCAAATTTCGGGAAATTTTATGAATTTGGCTTAGGATGACTAGCCTGGATGACTTCAAAGTACTAGTGAGGGGTGAATGACATGATTCCAAGTTTCATGAATTTTGGGAGACACAAGACTAAACAGGTATGTACATGGGCGTAGTTGTAGAGGGTCCCCAAAATCGTAAGATTTTGGGGTGGGTTGTGTTTGAGCACAACACAACCTTAAATAAGATTTGTTTGATCAAGGACTCGAATTGTCTAGTATCTTCGAAATGGTTGTTTCTTGAACAAAAACTGAAAATGAGTGCAAAAGCTGCACCAAAAAAGTGAAAAATAAAAAGAAAAATAGGAAGGAAGATTGGAGATGGCTTGAGGCATATGAATTCAGCCCTATTACATCAAATTCTACCGACAAGTACAATGTTTGAATGCCAAGTTCCTCCGTGTTTGTTATAAGTTCCACGCATCCACATATCCTTTCATACTAGCCAACAACATGAATGGTCTAGAGGAGGGAGCAAGCATCTAAGGGCTAATGGTGTTCGTTGTGTCATGGGTGACACTCTGAACATGTGGATGAATTCCTCAAAAGGTTTGTAAAATGTTCCAAGCATCTAAGTAACACACACCAATGATAGCATCACATACTAAAGCTCATAGTAACAGAAAAATGGAGTTGTGCAATTTCATTCAAAAGATCATGCCACATTCACAATAGACAAGTATTTGATAGAAAGATTTACTCTGCTCATCTAATTGCCAATGTTCATGTTTGAAATCTAAAAATCCATCCTCTTACAAATGAGCTCTTTAGGGCTACTTATAATTTATGAATGGCCACCCTAAGTGTTGCCCTAACTCTAATTCAAATGAAAATAAAATTAATCAAAATAACCCTAATTAACAACGGTCTAATGAAAATACACCACATGGCGCTACAAGATCACATACAACACTTGTGGGAGCAAATCCTCATCCATCACAAGGCTTTAATAAAAATTTGTAAAATTTGGAGTACAAACTAGCTATATTATGCATAAAATAAAATAAAATTAAAAATATTGCATTCAAGATGCAACAACTTCCATCAACTGGTACCCATGAGTTCATCTGCTCCTCTCCCCTCTACAACACTTGACCTTGGAACTTCATCATTCATTTGTTTAGGATACTTTTGCCCTTGAATGGTCGCCCCTTCTCGAGGACGACATGGTTCAGGAAGTGTATCCTCCTCTTCATGGTTTGACTTCTTTTGGATCTCCTCCAGTTCCTTGGCGAGCCTTGTGATGTCTTCAATTTGCTCTGCTCTTGTAGTCCTGACTTCACCAATTTCAGTCTTCAATGTATGAACTTCTAAGTCTAGAGATTTCTTCGGGTCCTTTTTCAGAGAGACTTTAGTGATGGACAACGTATTATTGACCTTAAAAGCAAATTTGCTCACATAGTGAGTCTTTGTGGACTCATCCTCCACCCTTTGGGCAGGGTCTTTGTGTAGTGCTCTTATTGAAGCTGCAAGGTCAAAACTGGACTTCTTCCTTGATGAAGCCTCATCAGTAGTCAACACTCTCTTTGGCTTAACCTCTTTCTGCTGCAACTCAAACTTTGTCTTCTCCATTTTGATGCTTGATATGAAGTGATACCCAATGTCTTAGCGAATGGAGAAGGAAGGTTGTCTCAATTCACCTCAAAGGCTTCAAATGGATTTGCCTATCTTGGTGTTTAAATGAATTCAACACGAAGGAGCAATCTTGTCATGTTAAAATAAAGGTTAGCTTCCCCTTTTATAGGCATTTTAGGGTTTTTCTAGGGCAAATCAACTAGCTACCTAGGGGTTTGTGCCTTCTACAAATGGACACGTTTTCTAAGCAACATGGCACCGATTTCTAGGTCGGTTGGCTCCTGGAGGCAGACACAAGTGTTTAGAGAATCAAAGTGGGTGTCTTGTCTCAATCATGCATTGAGGAAGTGATATACAGGGCTGGTGAGGTCATGAGAGAGTCAAGGATGTTGTCTAGGCTTGGATTTGCACCAAAAGGAGTGATAATAAACCCAACGCAAGTCCTTTGGGAGTCAACAACTTTGTCTTGATATGGACTTGCGCCCTTTCGAAGGTCAAAGCTCTTGTCCTGTCAAGGACTTGCGCCCTTCGGGAGGTCAAAGCTCTTGTCTTGTCAAGGACTTGCGCTCAGGAAGAGGAGGAAAGCTTGCCTGCAAATGTGAGGGGAGTCATGAAGCTTGTCTCCACCTAGAGTTGCGCCTATGAAAACAATGCTCTATACTTAGCCAAAATTTATCTTTGTTGCCTGAAATTGTCTTCTGGAGAGCCTGGAGTGCTGGCGCAAGTCTTTTGGAGGTCACCACCCTTGTCTTTGTTCGAATTCGTGCTTGAAAGAGGAGATTGACTTGGGGGGATCTGAAGCGAGCCAAGAACCTTGTCTCCCTTCACATTTGTGCCCAACTAGCTTGGGGGAGATCTAGAGTGACTCATAAACCTTGTCTCCCTTCGCATTTACGCCTAGGCTTTGGGATGTTGCCATGCATGGTACTTAGCCATTTTTGCTTCCTTGATCATCTGTATTAGTCATTTGAGGTTCCTGGAAGGCTGGCGCAAATCTTGGAGAGGACATGGATGTTGTCTCCTCGAGAGGATGCTCCTGAATGGGACTTAGGCCAAAATTTCTCCTTCTTGTTTGAAATTGTCCTCTGAATCTCTTACAAGGCTGGTGCAAGTACAGGGAGAGTCATGAAGGTTGTCTTGTGCTACACTTGCACGAGGGGGGTATGCATGAATTGGGTGCACATCTGAGATGAGACAAGATGTTTGTCTTCTGTCAAACTTGCGCTCGAGTATAGGAGGGGTTTTCATGTCTAGCACTTAGTCAATTTTCACCCTTTTTCCTTGTATGAGTCTCTAGAATGCTGGCGCAAGTTGTTTGTCTCCCTCCAAGCATGCGTCAAGGTAAAAGGTGTGCCAGAGTTAGTCAAATTTGGCCCTGGTTGCTTGAAATGATCATCTAGAGCTCTTAGAAGTCTGGTGCAAGTCTTGGGAGAAACAAGGAGGTCCTCTCCTTGAGGACATGCGCTTGAGGAAGCCATAACCCAAAATTTTGTTCTGTTGCTACCAGAAATCCAATTTTTGTTCATTTTCACCAATTCTGGTCTCCAAGATCCCTTGATCTCAAGACACCATCAACGTGGTCACTCCTGTTGGGCGACTCTTTATTTCCAAAATTTGTGGGTCCCCAAATTTGCTAAATATTTGGGACGTGTTGTGGAAGCCAAAACACATAGCAAGCGGGGAAAATGGACTTTTCACCTTCAATTCGTATCTTCACACTCTGAAAACTTGTGCAATATAATATAAAAGTTGTTACACTATATAAGACTAATCAAACTAAAGAATCTAGGCTGTTACATATAAAGTAACAATCCACAACTGTTACAAACTGAAATATTCCTACAGTTACATATTATTTTATTCTATAGGTACAAGATAAGGGACAAATTCGTTTTGTTGACTTGGAAATGCCACATGGTCAACATCATATTCCAACATTTTACCTTCGATGTTGGGAGGGCTCACAAGTGAGTTTCTCAGCTTCATAAATTGAGCTTTAGCCACACCTTTACTAAATATGTCAGCTATATCTTAATTCAACCTTTTTCTTTTCCACCATATCACGGATGAAATGATACGCCATGTTAAAATTCTTAGACCTGCTATGGTGTACATGATTCTTTGTCAACTGAATGACACTCATGTTGTCATAGAAAATGACAGTGGGACCACTTTGTTTCTTACTTATCTCCTCCAACACTTTCTTGAGCCATAAGGCCTGAGCAACAAATGTTGTAACTACAATGTACTCAGCCTCAATAGAAGATAGAGCTACTGATCCTTGTTTCCTTGAACTCCAAGTGATCAATCTAGATCCAAAAGAAAAATGATTCGATCATCCAAATTGCTGCCCCAACCTAAATCACTGAAGCCAACTAGTTCCACCTCTTTAATAGGAAAATAATGTATGCCAAAGACAACAACACCTTTAACATACCTCAAAATTCTTTTAGTAGCCTTCAAATGTAAAGAAGAGGGTTCACTCATGTATCTAGACACAAATGAGATATCATATGCAATATCGGGTTTGTTATTTGTGAGAAACATCAAGCTCCCAACAATGCTCCTATAATTTGTTACATTCACCTTTTCAGCCTTATCATCTTTACATATCAACTCACCATGTGCAATGGGGGTAGGGACTAGTTTGCAACCGTCCATATCATAATTCTTTAGCATATCCTTTGCATATTTTGTTTGACAAATGAAGATTTTATCCTTACTTCGATGCACCTCCATGCCAAGAAAATAGTGCATCAATCCTAAATCCTTCATTTCAAACTCACTCATCATGGTATCCATAAAACTGTCATTCAAATTGGAACTACTACCCACATAAATCAAGTCATCAACATACAAACAAACAAACAAAATATCATCAACTTGTTTCTTGAAGTATAGAGTAGGTTCACTTTTGCTCCAAGTCACTTTGCTGAAGGTATCCATCAATTCTGGTGTACCAAGCCCTTAATGCTTGCTTAATGCCATACAAAGCCTTTTTCAGCTTGCAGACATGTGTTTCTTTTCCTTTAACTTCAAAACCTTGAGATTGTTGTATATACACTTCTTCATCTAAGCACCCATTAAAAAAAAAATACTTTTTACATCCAAGTGATGTATAGTCCAACTCTTTGGAGTATCCAAGGAAAGCACCATTCTCACAGTCTCTTGCCTAGCTACAAGTGCAAAAGTTTCTTCATAATCAATTCCATACCTTTGTGTGAATCCTTTAGCCACAAGCCTAGCCTTGTGTCTCTCAATGTTGCCATCACTGTTATACTTAGTCTTATAGACTCACTTGGAACCTACATGTTTCTTTCCCTTGGGCAGTTCTACAAGCTCCCTAGTGTCGTTCTTCCCAATGGAATTGATCTTCTCTTTCATTGCTTGCATCCAAACACAATTAGTACAAGCTTCTTCATAACAAGAAGGGTCAAAATCAACAACAGTCATCAAAGCATAATTCACAACTTCACCTTTTGGCTCACCTTCATCTTCATCACCATACATGTGCATATTCTCAAGTCTACGAACAAATTGGTCAAGTCTAAATTATTTATTTATTGTTGGTTGCTTTTTGTAAGTGGAAACTATATACACCATCAATGTAATAGAGCCTCTAAATTGACCACAAACACCAGCCTACCTAGCAGTTCTCTTAGAAACTCCAGAAAAATTCGGTTTGTAAATTACCTTATGCATTTCTTCCATTTGAAACAAATATTGCACAGGGTAATTTCTTCCCTAGTGTTCCTTATTCTTTTTCAACTTAAAAATACTAAGGCATTACCTTTTTTCTTGGTTTTTGATTATTCTTGTTTGTTTTAAGTTGCGTTAGTTATTTGAAGCTACCTTTTTTTACTTAGTTGGAATTGCTCATAAATCCTTTGGTGGACATACGCATTTCTGTATCGCAATATTGTATAAACCGTGTTATCATCAATCTGTTCTTTGGATTTCCATCCATAATTTACAAAAGATTATTGCTAACTCCTTTTCTGCATAAATCTTTTTGTAGTTATATTTTAAATTATGATGACCTAATGTTTTCTTGTCATGATTGCTAATATATATGTGCAGAGTTCTTAAGAACTACACGTGTGTAGCTTGGTATTAATCCAGGGGTATATTTTGGGGTGACAGACAATTGTAATCAAAATCTTTATGGACTATCATTTGTGAATTTGTATATTCATTTTAACTAGGTAAAAACATTTTTTTTTTTTGTTTTATCATGGATAAGAAATCTGAAAGCATAATAGAGGATACATATTTTCAAATTATATAAATCCTTAACATTGTATTGTAGGGAGTGGATTGTAATTGGCATTATTTGATTGGCTGTATACTTTATATCTGAGACTAATAGGAAACTCATCTTTCTCCCATTTGAATTCTTGTGCAATTGATGGAGACTATATAATAGGAAAAGTACATTATATAGTTTGTTTGTTTAAGTCACAAAGCGTTTAGAATTAATGTAAAATTTTGACCTTGTTTTTCAGGTTACTGTTGAACTAACTGAAGATGATAAATCTCAACTTAATAACTTGCACACTGAACAGTATTGGTGAGTTGTTATCAACTACACATCTATTTTCTTTTAGTCATTCTTGTAAACATAAGGCATGAATAATAACTTGGTTTTGGTAATAATGTCAATGATTTTATGTTAGGGATATGATTTAAGTTTTGCATAACTTGTCATTATTTATTTTCTTAACATCGGAAATTAGAGGCTCTATATAGAATTTATGTGCTATAGTTAGTGGAACTGTACCCTTGTATGTTACTATACAAGATAGTAAATATATGCTAGTAGATGGTGAGAGGCAATTAAATGTTTTCATATTTGATCATTGTGCTAAGATCACTGTTGCTGGCTTTGGGTATATGATCCATTACAAATTTTTATATTTTTCACATTATTGTAAGAACTCCTAAAATCTTGTCTTTCGAACATCACTTTCATCTCTTATGTATTAGCATATTAATCATGTTAATAGTGATGATTGATGCCATATGATAAGCTATGGTATCTCAAAATTCTGTGGATCATATTTTTTGAATATCCTTTAAAACTAGAACTCTCAGATTATAGGTAATTGCTTTTGCTACAACACTTGAAATATTGTAGTTTATGATCATTTTCAACTTGGTTCATTATTTTTTTTTAGATAGTTAAAAAAAATGATTTTTTTAAACAGGGTCTTGTAGGTTGGTTTTTTTTCCTACCTTGCGGATAGGCAAATAAGTGCAAGGTTAGCAAAGACACCAACACCTTAGGTGGAAGGACGTTACGCCTACCCGCTATGAGGAATGGTTACTTCAAAGGTCTCTCTTTCGGAATTATGCGAGAATAAGTTTCAAAGATTGGCTAAGATGTTTGAAGTTGCCACCAACTCAAATAATATTTGTTTGTCAAGGAATCAAATTGTCATAGTGTCTAGACAATGGTTATTTCTCAGGTACTGTAAGTAAAGGGTGCGAAAAGCCGCACAAAACAAATGGTAAATAAACGAAAAGTAGGAGGGAAGATTGGAGATGGCTTGAGGCATATGATTTCAGCCCCTTTTGCATCAAGCTCCACTGACAAGTACGATGTCTGAATGCCAAGTTCCTCCGGGTTTGGTATGGGTTTCAAGCATCCACCTCTCATCTCATTCTAGCCAACAACATGGATGGTATATAACAAGGATATATCCTCTCACACTAGCCAACAAAACAAATGGTTTAGAGGAGGGAGAAAGCGTCTAAGGAGACAAGGGAGTTTGTTGTGTAACGGAGGGCACTTTCAACAAGTGGATGAAGTTCTCATGTTAAATGTTATAGGGGAACACACTTCAGAATTATACAAGTCTAGTAGTATACCATGTGCAATCATCAACTATGCATTACATTCAACACTTCAAAAGAATAATCAATCATTCTTTTACCCACCTCTCAAGAGGTTTGCAAAATGTCCCAAGCATCTAAGCAACACACATCAATGATAACATTACATGTCCAAGCTCGTAGCAACAAAGAAATGGAGTTGTGCAATTTGAACTAAAGTTCATACCACATTCACCATAGACAAGTATTTGATAGGAAAAATTACTCTACTCATCTATTAGCAAATGTTCATTTCCACATCCAAAAATTCCATCCCCTCACAAATGAGTATTTAGGGGGTATAAATAGTTTTTGTGGCAACCTTAAGTGTTGCCCTAACCCTAATGCAAACTTCAAGAAAATTAAAAGAGGTCCAATGAAAATTCGCCATATGGCATTACAAGATTTATTCAAACACTTGTGGGAGCACGAATTTTACCAATAAGGTAAGTATGGCCCAAGCTTATAGATGCAATATGTTTTCTACAACTTAGAGCATCAGTTACCTTGTTTTCCTTCCCTTTGATATACTCAATACCAAAGTCATACTTAGCAAGGAGTTCCATCCATCTTCTTTGTCTATCATTTAAATCTGGCTGAGTGAAGATATATCTGAGACTTTGGTGATCAGATCTAAGCTCAAAAGGTTTCCCTAACAGATAATGTCTCCAAACTTTTAATGCATGAACAACTGCAGTTAATTCCAAATCGTGAGTTGCATATCTTCCTTCATGATCCTTAAGTTTTCTGGACTCAAAGGCCATCGTTACACCATCTTGCATTAATACTCCTCCTAATCCTTCCTTAGAAGCATTTGTGCAGACAACAAAAGATCCATGTGGGTCTGGAATTCTAAGTATAGGTGTCGTTGTAAGCCTTTGTTTGAGAGTAGCAAAAGCTTGATCACACTTTTCAGTCCATAAAAACTTATTTTCTTTTTTTTGTAGTTGGGTAATGGGGTAAGCGACTTTAGAGAAGTTATTGACAAAACGTCTGTAATATCTTGCTAGACCCATGAAACTTCTTATTTCACTAACATTCTTTGGTGGGGGCCAACTCATTATTGCCTCAATTTTTGAAGGGTCCACGGCAATCCCTTCACTAGAGATGATGTGTCCCAAGTATTGCACTTGAGGTACATAAATCTCACATTTGCTCATCTTAGTATATAATCAATTCCTTCTTAGAATCGCCATGACTATCTTGAGATGATGATCATGCTCCTCTTTTGATTGTGAATAAATCAGTATGTCATCTAGGAAGACTAGGACAAATTTATCAAGGTATTCTCGGAATATACTATTCATTAAGTTCATGAAGGATGCAGGAGCATTGGTAAGACCAAAGGGTAAAACTATAAAGTCATAGTGTCCATACCGAGTTTTGAATGCAGTTTTATGGGTATTTGAATCCTTTATTCTCAATTGGTGGTAACTTGACCTTAGATCCAGCTTAGAGAATATACATGCCCCTTTAAGTTGATAAAAAAGATCATCTATCCTTGGTAAAAGATAACAATTCTTGATAGTTACCTTGTTTAACATTCTGTAATCTATGCAAAGCCTTAATCACAAATCCTTTTTCTTAACAAACAAGACTGGTGCTCCCCATGGTGATGTGCTAGGTTGGATAAGCCCTTTTACCAATAACTCATTTAACTGAACTTTCTTTTACCAATAACTCATTTAACTGAACTTTTAGCTCCTCCATTTCAATAGTGGTCATCCTATAAGGTGTCCTAGATATAGGTTCCGCTCCTGGAACCAAGTCGATAGAGAAATCGAACTCTCTTCTAGGAGGCATACTCAGAAGTTCCTTTGGCAAAATATCCTTGTATTCTCGTAGAATTGGATGCTTCCTAAGTATTTCTTCTTCTCTTGAGTCTTCCTCTAGATCCTTTATTTTCACAGCAAAGATCATACTCCTTTTTTGAATGACCTTTGATAATTGCAAAGTTGACAAGAGCTGGGGTTTAAAGGATTTTCTTTGACAAAAGAGTTTTTGGAAAACCCCTTTTTCATCCCTAAACTCTACCCATCTTTCTTCGAAGTTCACTAAAGCTCCATGGTTTCTTAACCAATCCATACCCAAATGATTTTGAAAGATCGAAGAGGAGCAACAAACAAGATTATTTGCATACTTCCTGTAGGTAAGGTTACTTCTACGTTTGGATAATAATTAGCTATTGTATGAGTTTGTCCTGACCCGAACTCGACCTTCCACCCTTTCCTTTAAGATCCTTGGCTTTTCTGACAATTTATCTAAAATGTGAGTAGAAATAAAACTATCTGTAGCACCACTATCAATAAGTATGCCAACATTTGAACCAAAAACCTTACCTTGTATCATTAATGGTGTTGCTTAAGTCTCCAAAGCTCCTTTACTTGTTGTAGCATAGATCCTATGAGTTGTTTCTTGATTTTGAGCATTGAAGCAATTTAGACATTTGTTGGTGAAGTA
>Ga0181464_1000287_pt1 | contig 19400 bp, 14 predicted proteins | sample InSIn2gowninarea_FD_119074 | JGI IMG/M metagenome (GOLD analysis project Ga0181464, IMG submission 119074) | Clean room microbial communities from NASA Spacecraft Assembly Facility at Jet Propulsion Laboratory, Pasadena, California, USA -... ...
GGGGTGCACTTAGACTAGCAAACCCAGCTTTTCCACTTTTTATTTTTCTTTTCTCCTATCTACATCTACACTTATTTCATCCAGGGACTCAGATTAAGCTATTGAGCACCCTTGCTTCTCTACCTAACTAAAAATCTTCCAAGATTAAACTGTTTGGACAGAAAATGATTCTCTATATTCTACAACAGGAAATTGAAACCTGGGGAGGCCAAGATTGAGCTGTTTGGACAGAAAATGATTCTCTATGTTCTACAACAGGAAATTGAAACCTGGGGAGGTCAAGATTGAGCTGTTTGGCCTTCCCTCTAACTAAAATTTTCCAAAAATGGACAACTGATCAAAACTGGTGTACAGTAGTAGCACTTGGACTAGCCTACTTTTATGGATACTCCTCTGGTCATCTGGAAATATGGAACATTGCAGCAAGAAAAGAATGACATATTTGGTTCGTGAGATTGTCAATCATGAAAAATGAACACCTATTGCAACAGGAGGCTAACAGTGGCTCCACTTGGGGATGGCTTCTCCTTGTGAAAAGCCAAGAACAGCAAGTTAGACTGCCTTGAGTTTCTATGGTTGCTGTAAACTGGAACTTCTTGTGAAAAATGATTCAAAACTTCTGAAAACCTAAGACAGCATTCTCAAAACTGAATTTTTTACCCAATAGCAGCACCATGTGCTCTATCATCAAACTTGCTTTTGTCTGAGAACCTATTTTGAAATAAACATGATATTGGGGATCAAAACTGGACACAAAACTTGGAGCAATCGGATTGCTTATAAAAAGAAAACTTCTGATATATACGATCACTTATATACAAGTATACACAGAAATGTTGCTTCTCAAAAAACTGGATCAATGTAATGTTTCAACATTCAGCCATTCAAAGGGCGTTCTTCAGCTACGTTGCCATCTGTAGATTTGAGAAAATTTGTGTTATTGCCTTGCACAACGCTGATAACGAATGGACCTTTCCACAGAAAGACAAATTTTGCATGCTTTCCCTTGTCTTCTCTTTGTGAATCCCACCTTAGAACTTTGTTGCCAATACAAAAATCTTCAACTTTAGCTCTCTTGTCAAACATCTTCTTGAGCTTCTCTTGCAGAATTTGAGCTCTGTCATACACCTGCTCTCTGGTTTGCTGAAGGTAGATAGTCTGATTGATTCTTCTCTAGATGTCGTTTGGTTCAGCCTAAATTTCTTGTAACAGTTTGATAGTAGGGATTCCCAATGATGAGGGAAATCTGGCCTCCATGCCGTATACTAGCTCATAGGGGCTCATACCAATGGATCTCTTTGTAGACAGTTTGTCTGCCCATAGGGCACTTGTGAGCTTTTTATGCCAGTTCTTTTTGTTTTCTTCTAGCATCTTCTTTATGATGTTGATGAGACTTTTGTTGGATGACTCGGCCAAACCATTGCCTTGTGGGTAATATGCTATGGAGTGGCCCAAGGTAATGTGGAATTTATGGCAGAAATTGATCATCTTTTTGGACATGAAAGCAGCAGCATTGTCAGTGATGATTTTCTCAGGGCAGCCAAATCTAGCAAGGATATTGGATTCAAGGAACTGGATGATGGTGGAGTCATTGGCTTGCCTACATGGAATGGCTTCAATCCATTTGGTGAAGTAGTTGGTGGTTGTCAAAATCCACTTGTGTTGGCCTGAAGAAGAAGGATGGATTTCTCCAATGAAGTCAAGACCCCATTGTTGAAAAGGTTTTTCAGTTGAGATGGGCTTAAGGGGTAAAGGCAAAAGCTTTCTTTTCCCTTCAAAGATTTGGCGTCTGTGACACGAAAGAGCGTACTTCTTTACATTTACAAACAAAGAGGGCCAATAGAAACCAGCCCTTAAGATTTTATCAGCGGTGGACGGCCAATATAGATGTCCTCCACAGTCTCCAGCATGGAACTCTTTTATGGTACTGTTAGCTTCGTTGATAGTCAAGAAATTGAATAATATGCCTTCATGATTTTTCCAAAATAAGGCACTGTCTAGGACACAAAACTTTGAGGCTTTCATTTTCAGGAATCTTTTCTTGGTTCTGGACAATCCTGGGGGAGCACACAAGTTTAACAATACAAAGCAAATATCAGCATACCATGGGGATTGCAAAAAGGTTTCATTGATCTGTGGAGTCGCTAGCTCCTGTTCATCGTCCAGCTGGTTAATGTCTAAGCCTTGAAAATTTGTTTCGGACATGAGTTTTGCTAAGCCTTGTCCCTTTATCAATTTGGTAGGTTTTATTTCTATGTCATATTCAAGAATGCTGGCAATCCACTTACCTCTTCTGCCTTCAAGTCCCTCTTGAGGTAATATGTCTTTTACAATGGAGTTTGGAACATAGGCAATTACATGGGAGTATAGAATATAAATTCTGAGATCTTTTATGGCCTTAACCAGGGCATAGGCCTGCTTTTCCATGATTTGGTATTTTAACGGCGCATCTCTTAAGGGTCGGCTGAAAAATGCAATTGGTTTCTCGTTTCCTTGATCATCTTTCTGTAAAAGTACAGCAGCTATGGTGTGCTCTGATGCAAACGAAAAAATGATGAAATCTTTATCGAATTGTGGACTTGTGAGGACAAGCATTTGCGTCAAGGCAATATTGATACTCTCAAAAGCTTTCTTGGTCTCAAGAGACCATTTTACCTTGGCATCCTTCTTTAACATGTTACTTAATTGTCTTATTAGCTCAGCGAGATTTGGGATGAACCTCCTCAGGAAATTGATCTTTCCAAGGAATGCCTGCAGCTCTTTTATGTTTCTCGGGTAGGGTATCTGGAGAATGGCTTGTATTCTTTCAGGATCAATTCGAATCCTATCTTTTGAAATGATGTGGCCTAATAATTTACCTTCTTCAAGGCCAAACAGAGACTTCTTGGGATTTAAGGAAATGCCATATTTCCTACATGTTATAAATATTTGCCTTAAGTGTCTGAGGTGCTCTTGGTCTGATTTTTAAAAATGGGTGAGGTCATCAAGGTATACAACTAGGAAATCATGTATTTCCTTGGCAAAAGAAATATCCATTGCCCTTTGAAAGGTAGCCCCTGCATTCTTTAGTCCGAAAGGAATTTTAACATATTTAAATGTTCCCCACGGTGTGGTAAAGGCTGTTTTGTCTTGGTCATCCCGGTGAACAAGTATTTGATTGAAACCTGAAAACCCATCTAGCAAGGAGATTCTAGATGATCCCACTACTCTTTGTAGGATGTGATCCATTTTGGGCAAAGGATAGTGGTGTTTTAGGGAGACTTGGTTTAAATTTCTTAGATCGACACACAGTCTGATCCCTCCTGATTTCTTTCTTGTAGGCACAAGGTTGGATACCCACTCAGAAAATCTGATGGGTGCTATAATACCTGCTTCAAACATTTTCTTTACCTCCTTCTCAATCAAAGGAAGAAGCACTGGGTTAATTCTTCTTAGCTTCTGCTTGAATGGCTTTTGATTTGGTTTTAAAGGAATGGTATGTTGAATCACGGAGGTGTCATAGGATTTCAGATCCTCATAACTCCATGCAAATACATCGTGAAACTCTTTCAATAGGTCGATATACTTTGGCTTTTTATCAGGTGGCAGATTTTTAGACAATTTGATCATTTTGGGCTTTTCTGCTGTCCCTATGTTGTGTTCCTCTATGGTGGCATTCAAAGGTTCTATCTTAGGTTTTTTAGGGACATCATTGGCGTCAAACATATCCTCTAAGAGAGTTAAGCCAACAGGGAGAAAATTATCCTTCAGATCAATAATATCGTCCTCTGTTTTGGCTATCTCTTCCAATCGGGCTTTTTTCAGCTGTTCTATGTTTGCCTTGTCGAAGATGGTTGGGTGAAGGATTTGTCTGGCTGTAGCAGCTATTACATCATGCTGATTTTTATCTTTTTGCTGAAGAGAATCATCCATGGCCTCCATGTCGATGTTTATAGTAGAGAACTCGTGCTCAAGGGCAAGAAAATTATTAATCTGGGCATCATTTTCAAATACCTGCCAATCTTTGACATTGTTAGGGACAGTAGGCCTATGTTTTACTTCTACGGTGAAATGGTGATTTGGCTCGATTGGAAACTTGCATGTGCTAGCAAAAGTCGCTAGGCTATGTGCGTGAATATTATGATCTCTTGAAATTTTGGCCATATTGAATTCAGTGAATGCATTAAGTATGTTGGTGCCAGCAATCCTATAGGCTCTCATTCTGTTGTCGTTGGTTACGAAGTTACCTTTCATTTGTTGAATGACTGGATCAGAGTCACCCAGGATGGAGACTCTTGTAGCCCCTAGGACTCTGAGCAGTTTGAGGCCTATAAGGAGAGCCTCATACTCTGCCATGTTGTTGGTGCATCTGAAATTCAGTCTGTAGGCATGGCCTTCTACATGATTGTTATGCAAATTATGAATCCATATACCTGCCCCTGCTCCTAGTTTATTTACAGAACCATCAAACTCTAAATACCATGTGATTTCTTGCTTGGGATTCGCATTAAGAGTTTCAGTTATTGTAGGGCCGGGCAGATTCAAATGTTTTGTTTGGGCAGATTCTTCTTCCGTGCTGGTTGCGTTGGTTGTTGTGACAATTTGTTGAGTATGAGCAACCGATTCTTGATCGATATGCGCTTGTTATTCTGAAGCTAACGGCTTATTATCAACTGAAGGGTAGATGTCATCATTAAACAAAATAAAAGAATCCATATCAGTATGGATTTAGTATAAAGGGAAGTTTTGGGGCTTTTCCTCACTACTTACCACATATTTCGTCAGTGTTTCGTTGTACAGTCTCTTTGGTTGTCCAAAGACAGATATAGTGGCATAAGAAAGGTCTAATTGGAGGGATCCTTGTAGTTTTGCTCCCCATGATCTTCATAGGAGCATCCCATACTTTCCAGGAATGTCAGCAACTACTACGTCCATTAGGATTGTTTTGTTGGGATATTGGACTAAAGACACACAAAGATCTTTGATTAATCCTAAACACTTGAACTAACTCGAATCAAAAGAGAATAGATCTTCGTAAGGTCTTGTTATGTCAAGGTTTAATTTCTCCATGACCGCTTTGGGCATAAGGTTGTGTGAGGCGCCAGAATCAAACATAGCATTATGCAGGATCTTGTCATGTATGTGCAGACTGACATAAAAAGGCAGGACAGATCCATGTGTTGATTTTCCATTGACTTCAGGACCGAACAACAACTCAGGAGTATCATCTAACACATTCACGTTGTCTTTGACCTCTGGCATTTGGAGTGATTTTTGGATTTGTTGCCTGTAAACGTCATGCTTTGCAAGTTCTGAGAGGGGGATTGATATTTTAAGTTTTCCAATCTCTGATTCTAAGTTGAATGGTTTATCTAGTGAACTCTTTGTGCTGGCAGTAGCAGGTCTCTCTTTTTCCAGCGTATTTTCTGGGTTTTCCTTATGATTACCATCATTTTGGTGAATCACCGTTTGTGGTATTTCTATTTTGGGATGATCTTTAGGAAGACTTTTCAGATTTTCTTCTGAGGATAAAGGAGGCGAATGCTGATCAATAGCAGGCTGCATAACTGTTACGTCCTCTACAGTCACTTGATGCGGGTTTGGAACTGTTGTATCAGATAGTTCTGTTACGGTAACTTTGCCTTTGATTCTGTTGGGTTGTTTGTTCTCTTTTGATATGTTAGGTGCCGGGATATCAATGGTCCTTGTTCTCAGTTTATACTGTTTGTGCACCTCATATATAGCAGAATCGTATCCTTGTTTGAAATCAAAAGACTCTCCGGTCTTAGTCTGAAATTGACTTATCTCATGGTCATCTTGGTCTTCTCTAGTAAGGAAAATTTGTTGTTCACCCTTCAAATCTAACAAGTTCATGTGAGTCTCTTCTGTTGGCTCACTAGGGGGGGAAGCTTCTGTGTAGTTCTCTTGAAAAGGGGGCCTAACATCATGGTCAGGACTGACCCTTCCAACATTTGGGTTTTGATTCTTTCTTAAATTTGGGCTCCTATTTGGCTGCTGACCTTCCCAGGATGATTTCCTCTCAACACTCTCTACTCTATTTCCCAGCCTATGGATGCCATCAATGATAGCATCCAAATTTTGTTCTAAGGCTGAGGGTTCCTCCTTGAAGGTGGTTCTTCTCTCATTTCTAGCTCTGTTTCTCTTGGCAATTAGATTTGCCTCCACAGTGACAGCCAAGTTTTGCATTTTAGCAAGGCTGCTAGGGGCTCTTTCTTTTAACTGGTAGGCCATATCTGGGTCAAATCCATTAGGGAATTTATATAAAGCTAAGTCAGGTGGGGGTCTTAAGTTTTGAGGTATTGCATTATAGACACTATTGAATCTTGCACAATAATCCAAAATAGTTTCTTGAGGACCTCTTTTAATTGTATCATATTCACCTAATATGTGCAAGGGATCTTTCTTTTTCTCCCATCTGTTGATAAACGTTTGGTACAAGGCCTCTGGGTCTGCTATGGAATTAGCTTGGAGTGACCTTAACCAAGTTCTGACATCACCTGTTAGACTTTGGACAAAAATTTTCATTCTAACACTATCATCATCAATCTCATAACTTTCAAAATAGTCCTGCATTTTCTTTGTATGCTAGAGGGCTCTGCAAGCACTTGTGCCATCAAAATAGGTTATTTTAGACTGGTAATCTTGAGGCATAGCCCCGAGATTAGCAGGGAACTGCAAAGGTGCATATCTGTTAGCCATAGTCGCAGGGATAAACGGGACAACAAGGATAACCGGGATAGTAGGAGTAGTAGCGGCGGTGTGTGAAGTGGATGAAGGTGTGGAACCGGTACTTGGAGGGGTGGACAATGAACTAGGGGAAGTAGGTTTTGAACGAAACAACACTTTGACAGGGGTTGGAATACAACTGGGCTGAACGTTTTCAAAACTAGGAGTGGTACAGTCTTTTTGTTTTTGTTTGTTAGGGCTCCTAGAGATTAAGTTGGTATTCTGAAAAACAATTAGAGGATGTGGGTCTGGATTTGATCTTGTATAATATGAATTCTTCTTGGGAGCCAGCTTATAGCTTGCTTCCTTGGGGATTTTCCTAAGAATATATGGAATAGAACTTTTGGAAGGTTAGATTCTTCCTCGGTAGAGTTTTACACCTGATTTGTGAGATTAACTGAGGAGGTCCCCAGTGGAGTCGCCATTATGTTATCACTCAGGTTGTCCCCAAACTCTATAACGGATACGACCGAGGTAACCACAGACCAATCTTTGGGCTGCTGGTCCTAGCATACTAGCAGTCAGAGAGGGCTCTCTCTTTTATGATTTAGCTTTGTTTGCTAATGATTTTAGGCTAGTTATAGGTTTCAAAAGGTTTGGTTTTATGTTTTGGTGGGAAGGTGGAAAGGGAATGTTTTCAGGTAGAGAGGCAATGTATAGTGAAGTAGATTTCAGACCATTGGGCATGGAGTCGTGGATTAGGACTGCAGGTGCATTTTCTTGGTCACGGGAGGAAAATGGAGCAAGGTAGCTGCATCGGAAAAACAACATTCAAGGCTAAATGGAGATGGTTTGAATGCTAAAGAATAAGAGGCAATAGAGAATCTCCCAAACAGGTTAGAAGAGGGAATATGAATGAACCCTACTAAGGAGCAGCTAAGAATTCCAAAATAACAGTCATTCATAGGTGAGTTAGGGCAAATATGGGCCACAAGGAATCCATACCTATGCCTAAATCAGAGAAGAAAACATTAAGAAACCACAGAAACTGAGTTAGAGTGCAATCAAGCAAATTCTAAACCAGACTTTCGTTCTGCGACTTGAGCATATATGAAATTGAAATAACACAGGGAAGAAACACTTATTGAATCTTATTGCAGCACAAGAATTCCATCATTCACTCACTGTAACCAATAACAATGCATCAACAGGCCATTCTCCAAAAGCTTGAGCAATTCTTTGACTAAATCCGCATATCAGGTACAGAGCGAGTCTCTATTTGGAGAGCATTCCTGAATAACCAACAACCAACCCTTAAAACATGAATTTGGGTGGTTTATATAGAACAGGGTTTCAAAAAATAATAATCATTACATCTGACCTAAAACAGGTCCGCGAAACAGTTTCTTTAACCTAAACTAGGGCAGGAATTAAATGCTGAAAAAGATCTAATGAGCTGTGCCGGCAGCAGCCGTAAAATGAGTTATTATGTTGTCCTTTGGTGGCTTGATATAATGTTCTGCAATAACTGTGCCTTGGGTTTTGATCCCTTGATCTCATGTGACCCTGAAGTGAATTAACTGAGAAATGAATGTCTTTAAATGGTCTTAAATGCTGAATTGACTTTACTGGGGGCTCTTTAATGATGAATCTGCCTCGAGCCGCTAAGAAAATCCTTGCTGATACTCTTTGCCACAACCTGATACTCTTTGACAGTGGTTTTGGCCTCATCTGCTTCTTCCGGTCTTCAACACTACTGAATGGATGCTTTCTGACTGATTTCGGGCGAAAAGGGCCGCTGCAAGACCGCACAATAAGGGGAAAACCATAAACTACCTCAAAATCTGGATCCGGACATCCGAAATCACAATTTTCGCCTTTGTGCCTTTTTTGCGGTGACGTCATGCTGACAACAGCATGACACAGACGGTGGGTCCCAGTACGGTGGATGACGTTGCAGGGTGACGTGGCAGGGTGACGTCACGCTGGCTTGGGGAATGGAGGGTGGTTTGTGGTTTTGGGCGCACCACCTTTGAGCAGAAGGTGGTTTCGGGGGAGGGGCTCCGCCACAGCCGGGAAAGCGACACGTGGCGGGAGTACGGCGGAAAAACCACCCATCTCCCGGACGCTAAACTTCCAGCAGGTTGGAGGGAAGGAAGACCCGCCCACTATAGATCTGGGGCGCGCCAGATCTGACAGCTCGTGGAACGGGCAAGGAAGCAGAGGGATAAGGGACGGGGCCCATGCCATAAATATTTGATTTAATCATACGGCGGGGGGAAAACTTTAGAAAAGGGGGTTTTTAGGTTTAGCAAAGGGTCTTTTCGGCTTTTGAGGGCTTTTAGGGGCTTTCGGAAGGGGTCCGAAGTGAATCAAGGGGAAGATTTGATGGGTTTGAAGAGGTGATGAGGGTTCTTGCTAGGTTTCAGGTAAACCAAGCAATTCCCGAGGTGAATATGGTTATTTTTCAACCAGGGGGAAGGGATATTTACATAGGGGAGTTATGTATATAGTTTTAGTAGGGGAAGGGGAATGCAGATAGGGAGCTACATAATACAGTGAGTTAGTTAATATGACAATGAGTAAAAAAGCGCTATGTGTGCAAATCTTAGGCTTACAGGGGAAGATGATTCAGAGAGGAAGGGTGCACTTTCCTTGGGTGAAGCAGATCCTCACCAAGGCAAATGATATGGAACATGATGAATCTAAGCGGCATCAAGCAGATCTTGATCTCTTTAGGGGAAGTTAGTGATTGACCTGGGAAATGAGAGGGAAAAGGAGTCAGACATGCCTCGCTTGATCTGGAACAATAGAAAAGATGAACCAAAAGTGTGGTCTGGATAGATATGACACTTGAAAATATGTTCTGGATCACATAACTTGATTCAGCAACCACAACACTACTTACCCAGCCTACTTACCTAGCATTTTTTCTTCTTTTGTTTGGGTGCACTTGGACTAGCAAACCCAGCTTTTCCACTTTTTCTTTTTCTTTTCTCCTATCTACATCTACACTTATTTCATCCAGGGACTCAGATTAAGCTGTTGAGCACCCTTGCTTCTCTACCTAACTAAAAATCTGCCAAGATTAAACTATTTGGACAGAAAATGATTCTCTATATTCTACAACAGGAAATTGAAACCTGGGGAGGCCAAGATTGAGCTGTTTGGCCTTCCCTCTAACTGAAACTTTACAAAAATGGACAATTGATCAAAACTGGTGTACAGCAGTAGCACTTGGACTAGCCTACTCTTCTGGATACTCCTCTCGTCATCTGGAAATATGGAACATTGCAGCAAGCAAAGAATGACATATTTGGTTTGTGAGACTGTTAATCATGAAAAATGAACACCTGTTGCAACAGGAGGCTAACACTACCTACCCTATGGAATCAAGCCCTTCAAGGATGAGGCATTGTGTGATATTCCCCCCTTGAATTTTCTCATGTTATTTTAGGCTAATCATACTTGTGGAAGCATCATGCCGTATATTATTTTAGACATCACAATGTTATTATTACTTTGGGAAGACAACTATAGATGATACTAGAGGTAGCTCTACCTACTACCATTTCTTTGATGTTGACTAAGAAATGCAAGAAGATCATCTCCTAGAACAAGAAGTTTCTTATTCATTATTTTCTTATAAAATTAGAAAAAGGGCATGGCCACATACATGGTTTCCACACAAGGTCTATCTACATAGCATAAGCAAGTGGACAAGGTTGTGGAAGAATAAAAAGTCATTTTCTCCTCACCCATAGGGGTACCTCTACAACATTAGTTCAATAATTGAATCGATCTAACCCATGGCACACCTCTACCTAATGGGCCAATATATTGTCACTCTCTTTAGAAAATGAGGAAATCAAATACCATATCCAAGAGATGATCCAAAAAGGGCACATCCTACTAATATCCTCACCATGTAGAAGCCCAATTGCACTCGTGTAGAAGAAAGGCATGTCTTGATGATAGTGATTACAGTTCCCTCAAATTTACAATTAGGAACCAATACCCAATTCCAAAAATTGATGACCTTCTTGACTAGAACAAGGGGGTGAAGTACTTTAGTAAAATTAGTTTGAAGTCTATCTACCACCAATTCCTAATAAAACAAAGTTATGTATTGAAAACTGCTTTCAAGTCCAAAGAAGGTATTTTTGAATGGTTATTCATGCCCTTTGGTTTGAAAAATGCCACAAAAAATTTCATGAGGTTGATGGATGATATCTTGTGGCCATTCAACAGTTCCTTTTTGGTGGTACATCTGGATGATATCTTGCAGCCATTCAACAATTCCTTTTTGGCAGTACATCTGGATGATATCCTCATCTTCAACAAGAGTTAGGAACAACACTTGTAGCATATTCAATTCATCCTTTACACTTTGAAACAACAAAAGCTATATGATAACTTGGAAAAATGCCCCTTTGGCATGAACATGGTCCAATAATTAGGCTACATTATTAATGAGCATGATATGCATGTGGATTGTGCAAAGACTCATGTCATTCATGACTAGGAAACCCCAATCACACTAACTAACCCTAAAAGTTTCTTAGGCCTTGCTAACTTCTATCATAGGTTCATGTTGGGGTTCTCCCATATTGCATCGACACTTAGCCAAGTGACTAAGGGTGGGGGCAGAGAAAAAATCATGTGGATAAAGTTTTGAGAGTAAACTTTCGATGATATCAAACATTGTATGTGATCAACCACAATGCTCTCCTTACCTATTTTGTAACAACCATTTGAGATTGAGGCATATTCTTTAGATTTTGTTGTGCATGCAGTTCTCAATTGGCATAATCATCCAATGGCCTACTAGAGTGAGACACTTTACCTATGAAAATAAATTATATTCCATTGAACAAGCCTATTGTCAATGGAAGAATTACATTATCGAGAATGAGATGATCATCCACACTGATTAGAAGCCTTCGCAGTTCATGTAGGCACAAGGAAAATTGTGGAATGACCAAGATAAAAATTGGTCCACATACTTGTAACAATTTCATCTCAATATCAAGTATAAGATAGAGATCACTAATCATATTTTTGGTTCTGTCAATTGAGCTCTAGTTGCAACACTAACCATTTTGCTTCACTCTAGAAAACATTAGGCATCTGAGTGGTTCCAATTCTATGAGATGCTAAGAATAGGAAAAATCATCGATGACTTTCATATTTACGATAAAATGTTATGCCATCTAGTCCATCTCTATGGTCCATCAAGTGAGAATGAAAATATGATTTGGTAAGTTCACTACAGCTAGATGGAAGGACACTTTGTTGTGGCAAAGATAGTGGTTGAGTTACAAAAATATTTTTATTCACTGAAATTTGACAATATGTCAACAACTATATCAAGTCTTACACTGCCTACACCATTTCCAAACCATCCATTAATAAGTGAGGTACGTACACCCCTCTGCACACTCCTAACATGCCCTAGGAATCCATCTTGATGGATTATATGTTTGGAATTCCTTCAACCAAATAGGGAAATGACCACTTCTTTTCTAAGATGGTTATTCTAATAATCTGTACAAAGTGTTAGAAAATTATATATTACAAAGCAATAGAACACATAAAATATTTCAAAAATACATACAAGAAAACACATAGAACAAGTGAGACACAAATATACTTGGTTCACCCAATTTAGGCTATGTCCATGGAGAAACAGTCAGTCCTTCGTTTTATATTATCCAGCAAAATCAAGAGATACAACCTACAATAGATCTACTACAATTCCCTCTTCACTCTCACACAATATCCTCTCTCTTTCTCACTCAGAATACAGATCTACATAGACGCAATACAATTCCCTCGTATATAGTGAGGGGTTTCCTTCTAGGGAAAAAAAAACCCTAAATTAAACATAACTTCTACCATCAAATTTCCACCTAATGAACGACCAAGATTGACTAAGAAATTACAACATTTTACAAGGCAAGTTTACATCTCTTTTTAGCTTCAGGGACATTGCTATTGATCCACTGCTAGGGAGGTGGGCTCTATATAATCGTCGTCGCCCCACACCCCCCCTTGACCCCCCTGGCGGTGCATAGAAACGGGCAGTGTTTCCGCCCCTTTATGAACTGGGGTCCAATGCAGAGATACCTTTGAATAAAGAAGATAATCAGGCTCCACACACAACGATCTCCCACTTGAAGGTTGATTATAGAAAATCCACCACTACCTCATTTGCTAGATAATGACTCCTATTAGGATTCCAAGAAACTCTCCTAGGTTGTAGTTCAGAGATGCCTGGTAACATATAAATTCAACTATTGTTACAGGTTTAATGGAAGGAAAGATGGTTTGGTTCAAGTTGGATAACCACTTTCACTTTGTTTCACTCCAAACATGCATGAACACCCTCAAATTACAAGGCTTTAAACAACTAATGCTCACAGTTTAGATATAAGGTGAACATGAGGAATACAAACCACACCAGCAGATGCACAAGACCATGTGATGGCTGACTGTAACTAGTAAAGAAACTTGCAAATCTAATCTATTAATGCAAAGACAGGATGACAGCTCTCCTACATTAGATAGAAAGAATCCTCATTAACTTATTCAGTGACGCAATCAATACTTTAACACAAAGATGAGATGGCAGTTATCTAGTGTTAAAGGCCAAGAGCTCAAGAGCACAGCATATTAGGCACAAGCTTAGAACAAGAATAAAGTGGACAATGGGCAGTTAACAGCAAAAGAAGCTTTTATTAGCTAAAAATGAAGATGAGACGCTACAAGTGACAAAATGTCTATAGTCTCTAGAAGTTGAACCTTACATCAAATGCCAACCTTGATTACATCTTGTTTCTAGATATTTATAAGTTTACAATACTATGGAACTTGGTTGTTTAGGTATGAAGGGGTCATAATTGACCACCAATTGCATTTAACTGTCTGATGGAGTCTCTAAATGAAGTTTCTTGTTTCAGTGGGTGAATCCGATCTGCTCAGGTGTTGTACTGTCCTTTAAGCAGTTGGACTGCTCATACCAGTGGAGTCCATGACTGAAAAATTCAATTACAGAGTCGTGCTATGTCCTTTTCTCCCTTGGGCCATGATATCTGCTAAATATGGTGGTTGGGAGTCTGACTGTGATTGATGATGGTAGAGCTAGTCGTCTCCTTCTTCGTGTAACAAAATGTTAGAGGACGTGGAATGCGTGAGCAGGTGGATGATTTGGGTGAACGGGAAGAATGATTGTCAGATCGAGGGAATGGATGGTGGAGATGGCTCAATGGAGGCTATTAACCGAGGTAAGATCGGGGTGAGCTAGAGCCATTTGATCTTCAGCGGACGGATCGGATGGTCATCGGGCAATGAAATTTCATGGACATTTAACGGGCGAGGCGGTTTGATTGGGCGGTAAAGGTTTTCATTGCACCACTTTTGGGTGTAAAGTGGTAAAATCCTGGGGCCGAGCGATTCCATTCAGCGATCGACACATAGCGGCAGATGAGAGAGAAAAACGGCTCTCATTACATGCTACCACTCGATCAAATTGTTGGTGCGATGAAAGCAAAGACCGTCCGATCTTGGTAGAGATGATCTGACGATGAGGAGTGGTAGAGTGGGTCACCTTTATCAAGTGTGACGGGAGCCGTTGGATCGATGGCGAAGATCAATGGCAAGGATGCGATGAGGGCTTTATGAGCATGCGAGGGCATATGGGTATGGTTTTATGGTTTATTTAAGGTTTCGCACTTGGGGCTAAGATCAAGAATGGGGTTACTTTGTCAGGTTTAGGAGAAAAATAGGGAAACAGAGGTGGTGGAGAGAAATCGGGGTAGAAGGAAAAGGGGAAATGATCCATGAGGGGCCCCTTTGAAGGCAGCATCGATCAGACTGAACTTTTCTCTAACATTAGAAAGTCAGTGTTGTATAGCAGGGATAACACTAACTCCTTCTGGGGATGAAATCCTCCTTGTGAGGTCTCAAGAACCGTATACCACTACCTTTCACACAAAAACAAGATCAACAATATTTCCTAGTGTTCCATTGGGCATGGAATCTAATTAAGCCTACACTAAAACTTGTAAAAATAACATATTTACAGTGTTGAGGTCTTAGGGCCTTAAACAACATAAACCTTAAAAAACCACCCATTAACTAGGCCATCAAGAACTGTTTCTCCTTCCATACTTCGCAACATGAAAGTGTTGTTCCCCTAGATCTGAGTAATGAAAAAAGGTCCAGTCCATAGAGCATCAAACTTCCCATGATTGCCTTTCTTTTCCTTCAGTGCATCCCATTTGAGCACCAAGTCTCCAACTTGAAAATTGCCCATCTTTGCCTTTCCGTCAAAGGATTCCTTGATTCTCTTTTGATATGCTGCATCTTTTTCAATCAACTGATATCTGATCTGATGTACTTCAGCCAAGTCACTAATCCTCTTTTCCATGTCATTTTCCTCAATCTGCTCTTCCTGCAAGAATTTGGCCACTGAAAGGGTCAACTGGATGGGGAATACAGCCTCAATGCCACCTACTAGCTTGAACGGAGAATTCCCTGTAGATTTCTTGGTGGTCACCTGTCAGCCCATAATGCAAACTTTAGTTTGGAATCCTAGTTGCTTTTGTTGTCTTCCAACAACTTTTTGATTATCCTTATCAGGCTCTTGTTGGATGATTCTGCTAGATCATTACCTTGAGGGTAATATGAGGTGGAATGCACTATCTTAATGCCCATTGAGTCACACATGTCTACCAACTCTTTTGCCCCGAAGGTTGTTGCATTGTCTGTAACCAATTGTGTGGACAGCCAAACCTGGTGAAAATGTTTTCTATCAAGAACTTCATGACCACATGGTGATCAGTTTTCCTAGCAGGGATGGCCTCAATCCATTTAGTGAAGTAGTCAGTGACTGCTAAGATCCATCTGTGCTGGCCACTGTAATGTGGATTAACTTCCCCTGTGAAATCCAAACCCCATTGTTGGAAAGGGCCATTGGCATGTATTGGCTTCAAGGGTAAGGACTTCAACTGTTGTTTTCCTTCAAACCGCTAGCACTTGTCACAAGATTTTACAAATGAAAAGACATCAGAAAACAAGGTGGGCCAATAATACCCAGCCCTAAGGATCTTATGGTCTGTGGCTTTCCAATAGTGATGTCCTCCACAGATGCTAGAATGGAACTAATGCATGACCTCCATAAATTTTTCTTTTTCCAGACATCTTAAAAGGATTCTAGATGGATCCCTCCAATATAGCAAGTTGTCATGAATACAGAACTTGGTTGCTATAAGCTTGATAGTCCTCGCTTGTCTTGAGCTAAGGCCTGGAGGAACTTCTAGCTTCAACAAAAATTGAGCTATTGTATAATACCATTCACAAGAAGCTATACTTTCAGCCAGCGACTAGTCATGTCCTACTATTGCTTCTTCTGTCTATCCATCCTCTGAATTTGTACCCATGTAGTTTATATCAAGCATTTTGTAATTTTCTTCAGCATTAGCTGAGCAAGGCCCTGACCCGTGATAGGCTTGGTGGGCTTCAATTCTATGTTGAGTTCAATAAGCCCTTCTTCCATCAACATATGGTTGCATTAGGACATCCTTTACTAAAGCAAAGGGCATATATGCAATTACCTTGGAGTGCAAAATATATATTAAGAAAGCTTTCAAAGATTTGATAAGGGCATAAGCCTATTTTTCGATAATATCATACCTTATTTCAACATCCCTTAAGGTTTTATTGAAGAATGGCACTGGATGCTCTAAACCCTCATCATCTTTCTATAATAAGACTGCTGCAAGGGTGTCACCGAAAGCAAAGGAGAAGATATGCAACTCCTTCTTGTAGTCTGGGCTGATCAAAGTGGGAGCTTCCATAATAGCTCTCTTGATGGCTTCAAAAGATCTTCTTGCTACATCAGTCCATTTGATCTCTAATCCCTTTTTTATCATGGAGGTGATGTGTTTTACCAGTTCTGTGAAATTACGAATAAACCTCACAAAATTTATTTTTCCCAGAAAGGATTGGATGTCTTTTTTTGATCTTTGGACAGATAAGGCATGTATTGCTTTCACTATTTCTGGGTCAATCTTGACACCTGCAATAGAAACAATGTGTCCTAGAAGCTTGCCTTCTTCTAAAGCAAATTGTGACTTCGTAGGATTCACTGATATCCCAAACCTTCTGCACTTCAGAAACACTTTCCTCAAATGCTGCAAATGATCTTGATAACTACTAGAGTATATTGTTATATCATCTAGTTAGACAAGGACAAACTTATCCTTCTCTCCTACAAAAGCTATATCCATAGATCTCTGATTCATCAGCCCAAAGGGCATCTTAAAGTACATGAATGTGCCCCAAGGAGTGGTGAAAGTAGTCTTTTCTTAGTCATCAGGATGTACAACAACCTCGTTATACCTTGAAAATACATCCAACAGAGACATCACTTTAGCTCCCGAGACTTTCTGCAGCAAATGCTCCATCTTTGGCAAGGGATAGTTGTCTTTATTAGAGAATTTATTCAGGTTACTAAAACCAATGCATAGCCTGATTTCTCCACTTTTCTTCCTCACCACTCTCAAGTTGGCTACCCACTTTGAATATCTTAGAGGAAAAATGATTTTGGTAGCCAATAACTTCCTAATTTCCTTTTCAATCAAAGGCAGGAGCAAAGGATTCATGGGTCTCAACTTCTGTTTGAAAGGAATGGCGTCTTTCTCCAATGGGATCTTATGTTGGATGATCTTTTTGTCATAAGTTTTAAGGTCACTATATTCCCAAGCAAATACATTAGCAAATTGCTTCATTAAGGTGTAGTACTCAGAACTTTGGGCAACAGACAAATGGGTGGATAGATTTATATACTTTGGATGATCTAGACTCCTTGTGTTATGCCTATGGACTACAAACTAATCTTCTTTTTGGACAATATTATGAGGCACATCATTATGGTCAAACAGCTTCTCTAGAGGCACTAGCCCTTTAGGTATATGATTTTTGGGCAACTGTACAATGTTGTCTTGGCCAATTCTATTCTTTAGCTGGGGCTGGGGACATTCCTCCAAGGTTTCATTCTCTTGATCAATTTGCATTTTAGAGAATTCATCAATGACTTGCAAAAATCTATTTACTTCATCATCATCCTCAAAGACCTTCTAGTGTTGGAGATTATTAGGCAAGGATGGTCTATATTTTATCTGGACTTCATAAACCAACTTAGGGGGCATGGGAGGGATGAACATACTAGCAGACATGGCAAGGGAATTAGCAAGCTGATTTTTTAATCTAGGGATATATGAGATACAAAAACTATCAAAAGAATCGTTGAGCCTCCATACCTCATCTCTGTATGCTTTCAGCCTCGGGTGCCTTGCTTGGAATGTTTTGTTCACTTATTGAATGAGGAGATCAGCATCTCCAAACACCTTTATGTCTCTGATTCCCATGTCTTTGGCAGCGTTTAAGCCCAATATCAGAGCCTCATATTCTGCTATATTGTTGGTGACCTAAAAATTAAGTTTAAAAGAGAGATGTGTGCTTTCTTTTTTTGGAGACACTAGCACCACTCCTGATCCTGCAATTTCCTTTGAATAGACTCCATCAAATAACATCTCCCAAGCATGTGTCCCTTCTTCTTCCATGGCCTGGCCTACTGGTTTCTTGAGCTGCACCGAGGCCCTCTGGGATTCTTCAATTTGGAGAATACATGCTCCAAAATCAGTGTCCACAACGTAAATGGGATGATTAGTGGGATTCTTCTCATCACTGATAATATAGTCTAGCTAGGCTTCCCTATATAGTCTTTTTCTCTCTCCTCCAAAAACTGGGACAGTGGAATAAGATAAGTCATTTTGCAATGTCCCACCTAACCTCTTAATCCACCCTCTGGAAAGTAGCATACCAAACTTAGAGGGGACATCTTCTACCACAATATCCATCATCATTCTCTTCATGGGCAGCTGAGTTAGGGTGATAGCCAAATCTTTGATTAACACCAGACATTTCACCTTCCTTCAATCAAAGGAGAACAAGTCATGATAAGGTTTGGTAATATCAAGGCCTAACTCTTCCATGACAGCTTTGGGCATCAGATTATGGCTTGCACCTGTGTCCAGCAGACAGTTGTGGAGGAACTTTGTCATGAATGGTCAAAGAGACATAAAATGATGGGGAATTGTTATCAGTAGGTTTAGTCATCATGCTAAGAACAACTGCTAGTTTATCATCTTGTAAATTCACATAGTTATTGGATGCTTGTGTGGCTTTTAGCTCAAGGGCATCAAGGACAGGCTTCCTAAAGGCTTCACTCTTTACAAGTTCTATCAAAGGTACAAATATTTTCAACTTCTAGACTTCTGATTCAAAACTGAAAGGAGAAGGGGACTTGTTAGGGCCTCTTACCTCTTGAGCTGGTGCTTTGAGGATGATGGGATCAACTACTGGTCTCTTCTGTTTGTTGATTTGCTGCTCTGTGAGGCCAACAGCTCTTTGGGCAAGATTCTCTTTGAAATTACTCGTTCTTAACCTCAAGTTATATCTTCGTTGGTCTTCAGTCTGCAGAACAGCTTCTCTGTCCCACTCTTGACTGGTCTGGTCCCTAAGTAATGACTCCTCGTAGGAAGCTAATGTCAAAAAGGTAGCATTGACCCTGTATTCCATGCAGTGAATCTCATCCTCTTCATCAAACTACTCCTCCTCCATGAGTAAATTCTGGAAAGGAGTCTTCACCCTTTATTCTTCACTGGCCT
>Ga0181464_1000315_pt1 | contig 19375 bp, 30 predicted proteins | sample InSIn2gowninarea_FD_119074 | JGI IMG/M metagenome (GOLD analysis project Ga0181464, IMG submission 119074) | Clean room microbial communities from NASA Spacecraft Assembly Facility at Jet Propulsion Laboratory, Pasadena, California, USA -... ...
CGCCATGATTTAGTACTTTACACACTTCAATTACAATTTCTTATTCTGATTTTTATACGTGACTATTGTAAAGGAAACTAGTGTCTGCTACTACAAAAATCCACATATATCCAGATAACTTATCTGAACACTTGTGAATTATTAATTATTGCATTATTATTCCATTATTCATCAATTAAACAATAATTATGAGTAGTTAAGAAGCAGATAGAACATTAACACATGGATTTGCAAAATGACATGGATTTATTTATTCAGAATTTCATTACTTGTGAGGGTCGTTGTTATTCAATCAAATAAAAAAACAAAAGAAATAATAAATCAATGACTTGAAAATTAGCCTCTTTGAGGGGGTAACCTCCTTTACATCACATTATTGAAAAATTCATGGATGATACAAATGAAAAGACCTCCTTGGTATATATAGGAGTATAAGGGGTCACAATATAATCAAAGCCTACATAACAATAATAATGTAAGGGCACAACAATAATAATAATGGGTTTCTTTGCAGCATAACAATAACAATATGGGGTCTACATGGGCACAACAATAACAATAAGGGGGTTACACTAGCAATAACAATAAGGAGGATACACTGGTATTATAGGGACCTAACATGCCCCTCTCATTCAAAAAATGTGTTGTCTTCAATGCTTGATTAGTTCTAGGTGCTTCTGTATAAAATTTTCATCCTCCCATGTGGAATCTTCAACGGGTAAGTTCTTCCACTTAATGAGATACTCTACGATTGATAGATTCCGTAGTTGTCTAAAATTGATCGATTCCATAGCTGTTAGGTTCTTATTTCCATGACTACTTTAGGTTCCAATATGATTTTTATTTCTTCATCAATTTCTGGAAATATTGTTTGAATTGGAATCCTATCACCGATAACCTTCTCTAAGCATGAAACATGGAAAACAGGGTGTACTCCAAAAGAAGCAAACAACTCCAGTTTGTATGCCATAATACCAATATTTTGCAACACCTTGTAAGGACCATAGTACTTGGGTGATAATTTATTATCCTTCGTAGCTTGCTTGAGGGAAATTTGTTTGTATGGTTGTAGCTATAAAATTACCAAGTCGCCTACGCCAAAACTTCTTTCACTACAATGTTGATCGTTTCATTCAATTCTAAGCTAGAGTGTGGTTATCCTTTAAGATTTGGAGAACTTGTTATTGATGCTTGATGTGATATTCCACTACTTGAAGCGTATAAATTTATCTTAAATTTGATGCAATGGATGGTGAATGATATCCTTAAAGTGCCATAAATGGGGTCATTTTTGTTGCAGTATGGAAGGAAGTGTTACACCACCATTCAGCCAGATGTAACCACTTGAACAATTGTGTTTGTTTACCAGATACAAATAAATGAAGATATCCTTCCAAACATTTTTTCACTATATCAATTTTCTCGTTAGATTGAGGATGATAAGATTATCTATGAGCTAATTGAGTCCCAACAAAATAATTTTTTTCAAAAATTTTCAGTGAGAATGGTATCTCTATCACTTATAATAATATTTGGGTTTCCATGTAGCTTTTGAATTGTTTCTATAAATGAGTAGCAACTATATTTGATTTAAAAGGATGAGATAATACACAAACGTGTGCATACTTGGTAAGTCTATCAACTACTACCATGATGACACTCTTTCCTTCAGACTTGGGTAAACCTATGATAAAATCCATTAAGGCCTCCTCTTAATGTTAAATTGGAATGACTAAAGGTTGTGACAGACCTGGGGTCTTAATTGTCTCAACTTTATTTTGTTGGAAAACCAAACATTTTGACACAAATTTCTAAATATTAGATTTAAGGCCATCCCTAAAAAATTCCTTCTTGACATTGTGGTAAGTTTTTTAAAATCCTGAGTGCCTTCCTAAAGGGGAGGTGTGCAATTCCGAAAGAATATTTTGTTTGAGTTGGGAATTCTTACATAGATATAAGCAATCTTTGTACCATAATGAATCATTTTTCTAGATAAATGTATCAGATGTATTGGGATTTTGCTACAAATTTTGAATGAGTGTCCACACCTCTTTGTCATTCTTCCGTTTATTCCTTGCTTCAATTTTATAATTAGGTTGGATAATAGAAATGGCATAGAGAAATGCTTCCATAACCCGATCCTTTCTTTAGAGTGCATCTGCAACAACATTTTTCTCTCCTTTTTTGTAGATGATTTCAAAGTCATAACCCAACGTCTTTGTGACCCATTTTTTCTGCTCTTCTGAAGATAATATTTGTTCTAAAAATTATTTAAGGCTATCATGATCTGTTTTTACCTTGAACTGTCTTCCCATTAGGCAAGGTTAGCATTGCTTTAGTGCATGTAGTATTGCCAACATTTCCTTCTCGTAAATAGGTTTATGTAAATACTTTCCCTTGATTGGATGACTTTCGAAAGCAATGGGTCTTTCTTCTTGCATTAAAACAACACCGATTCCATTTCCTAAGGCATCACACTCCACAATAAAGGTTTTGTGAAGTATGGTGTAGCTAAGATCGGTGCTTGGCACTTTGGCTCTTTAAGATGTTCAAAGGCCTTAGTTTCTTTGGAGTCCAACAAAATTATTTCTTAAGTAATGTTGTTAGAGGCATTGCTATTCTCCTATAATTCTTAACAAACTTGTGATAATACCTTGTCAATCTGAGAAATCCTCGAATATGCTTTAGGGTTGTGGGGATTCTCCATTCATTAATGACATTAATTTTTTTAGGGTCTATCTTAACACCCTCATGAGATACAATATGACCCAAATATTCCACTTCTCATACTCCAAAGAAACATTTGGAGGTTTTTTCATATAATTGTTTCTTTTCTAATAGTTTGAGCACACTATCAACATGTTGAACATGATCCTTCCAAGACTTGTTGTAGATTAGTATATCATTAAAAAATACTAACACAATTTTTGTAAGGAAGGCTTTGAAAATGGAATTCATCAAACCTTGAAATGTGGAAGGTGCATTAGTAAGGCCAAAAGGCATGACCAAAAATTCATAATGACCTTCATGATTTCTGAATGTTTTTTTGGGAATGTCTTCAATATTTATTCTAATTTGACGATATCCTAAATGAATATCTTACTTGGTGAATAGAATTGCTCCATGTAATTCATCCAACAATTCAGCAATGATAGGAATGGGAAATTTATCTGTAATAATGAGTTTGTTGTCCCTGTAATCCAAACATATATGCCATGATCCATCCTTCTTGTGCACCAATACTACTGTAGTAGAGAAATAACTTTGGATAGGTTGAATTATACCAATCTCTAGCATTTATGCAACCATATGTTCAATTACACTCTTTTGGGCATAGGGATATCTGTAAGGCTTGATGTTCAGAGGAACACTTCCTAGAATCAAGTGAATATCATTATCATAATCAGGAATAGGTGAGAGGCCTTTGGGAATCTCAAATACCTTGGAATGATTTTCCAAAACTTTTTGGAGATCTAGAGAAATGGATGATTTCGATGTTTGAAACCTATAATGAGCATAATTGTGCAATTATGACTCATTGTTCTTTCTTCAAAAAATTTGTCATGGAATTAGAGATGATTATCTTCCTTGAATTTTGTAGTGCCCTCCTACCACATCTACCCAAGTAACCAACCAACTAGGGTAAACATGTGATGAGAAGTTACTATGATATGATTCAACTCCATATGTGTCAGTTAAGGAAGTGGAATCAACAGAAACACACCATATCAGACCTTCTGCACTTGCTACAAGACTTCGAGAATGCATCCTAGTCATTCCCCTAACTAACCCATGGGTCCCACTGAGATTTTAGACCATTAAACCCCCAGATGATCCCTTGATATGGGCAAGGGTGCATCTGAAAACCTCTGGATGCACACACAACATGGATATGCATGAGACTGGGGAATTTTATCCTCGGACCTATGCCTGTGACTCCAGGATTTATGCTACTTTTCAATCCCAGAATCCAAGTCATTGCCCATAAACCCCTGTAGTTTTCAGAATCCATAATTTACATAATGAAAAGACTTTCAAATCAAAAAATGACTCTAGGACTAGGCTTGACCATCCCCAATCGGGACTGACATTCTATCAAACACTTGGAATTAATGCATTCTATAGGAAATGAATACAAGACAGAGCATAATTGACTAATAACTCATATGAGACTTGACAAGAAGGATCACCACCCTCTTCCCTTAACTATTTTGACATCAATTAGGTCATGCATCCATTATCCTTTAAGTTACAAGTAAATACATAAAATAACCATGGCTACAACTAATCATATAACCAAGCTTATAACCAGTATTAAACCATGTAAATAATAATGAAGTAACAACCATCAAATCCACCTATTAACAAGTACAAAAGAAAGAGAAATTAACTTTTATTAAACATAGGCAAGGGCCGACTAGGTTCAAGACTTCCACGTACCACCTGACCATAGACAAGGTTGAACCAAATCTTTCTTTTAGCCAACTACCCTCATGCCATATTCCAAGCATGAATGTGAGATATCATGGATAAATCAATCCAAAAACAACTAAGGGGATCCATAGGTTAAACCACCTCCACCCTCACCAAGCCGTGATCTCACAAAAAATAGCACTGAGATTGCAAAACCAAACTGAGTTTTGAATGCCTCTGGACTCCATCACTATCCTTGAGGAGTTTTTTTATCTCTTTCTCTCTTAGGCTTTACCACAATCCACATCATATCACTAGGCCCTAAACCAAGACACTAGTATCTTAGGATTTTCCACAATCCACACCATATCACTAGGCCCTAAAATGAGACTCCACCCTCAGGCTTTACCGTGTATCCCACCAAAACCAGTCAAGGGATTCCTATGCCTTTGTGAATTTTCTTGAGACCACCTTCGCCCTAGATTTTCAAACAATCCAACAATTCCAAATCTCAAAATGAAGAAAACAATCCCATCACACCATGGCTATCCAGAAAAAAAATAAGGTAAGGCTGAAAACCACTCTCATAACCTCGAAAAACCATTCCATCAACAATAAGAGAACTATATACCAACATGCAAATCCTTGCATGTCAAAACCAGCTGGGATATTAGACATGCAATATATTACTTGCAAGTATTCCTGCTGAAGCTGCTTGATCCTGCTCTTCCTTACTTGATCTTTGCTTTGCTTTCCTTTCATTGTCCTTCCTTTGTTTTCTTTTCCCTTCCTTTCTCCAAAGATAGAATGCTCCAAGAAAAATACAAGTGTCCAAGATTATGAGAGAGAGAATAATGAGAGATATCCAAAATTGAACTGACAAAGAGCCATGAACTAATCCTCATAAGCCTTTTTATCAATGAGGCCTCTATTTTCTTCATTTTCCATTATTTTCCTTCAATTTCCTCCTCACATGCAACCTGTGACCTTTCACCTTCCTTGTCTCCTATTTTCCTTTATTTTCATAAATAAATGTGCCAAAATACATTTTTCCCTTTTTAATGCCTTAGCCATTTCCTTTTCCTATTTCCTTTAGCCGTAAACACATCTAGTGATGTCCAATGGGATATATTTTCTCAACATTTGTCTTGGAATAGGTGTCCCTTAATTGTGGTCTTATTTTTCCATTATTAACTTTTATTACATGAAATTTTAACTAGGGGTTGTTACAGACCCCTCCCCCTTGGGTAACACTTTCCTCAGTGTTAAACCACACCAATACCTTAGTGTAACAGCTAAAAACAAAACATACTTCCCATGGAGATTTATAACTTAGTTCGTTGCAATATTTACAATGATTGACCTGCTTAAAATCAAAACATCATGACAACATGACAAGATAACAACCATACTTGTTATTGGAGCTTTATAATTTATCTCATGGCAGTATTTACATCCATATACATATGTGCATATACCAAAACATTAGCAAAACATAAGCCAAACATATAGTAATCATCATACCAAAACTGCTTTGCCTCCACCAGTAAACAAAGAAGGATGCATGGCTTGCATTTGATTCGTCATATCCCATGTAGCTTCTTTGGGCCCAAAGTGTTTCCACTGCACTTTAAATTGCTCTATGCTCTGGTCTTGAGCATCCGCTGCTTCCACTGCAATATCCACTGAGGCTCCGGCTGGAATTCTCCTTCTTTCTCCACTAGAAATACAAACCAATCAATAATATGATCAACATACTTTATATACCTTTTAAGCAATGAAACATGGAAAACATCATGGACTTTCATTGTTGGAGGTAGTGCAAGTTGATAGGCTACTAGTCCAATCCTCTCAAGGATCTCAAAAGGCTCACAATATCGTGGTGCCAACTTGTCACTTGATCGAATCCTCAAAAATTTCTTCTTGGGCTTGATGTGCAAATACAAAGGCTACCCAACCTAAAACTCCTTGAATGCCCTGTGTTGGTCGCCATAACTCTATTTTCTATAATGTGTTTCCTTTAGATTCTGCTTTATAGCCTACAATTCTCGATCCATTTTCACCAACATATTTAGTCCAATAAGCACATTTTTCACTAGATCACTCCAGCTGATGGGAGTATTACAACTCCATCTATACAGTGCCTCGAAAGGACTCATCCTCAATGACTCCTGATAACCATTGTTATATGAAAAATCAACTAGTGGAAGATACACCTACCATCTTATCTATTAGTGGATCATGTACATCCTTAGCATATCCTCCAAGATCCTGTTGACCCTCTCTATATTTCCATATGTGTATGGATGAAAGGCTATACTTAAGGCCAAATCTGTACCCAAACCTTCGAATAGCTCCTTCCAAAACTTGGAAGTGAACTTCACATCCCTATCTGACACAATCTTCTTCGAAACACTATGTAATCTCATGATCTCCCTAATGAAAACTTGTGCCACCTCACTAGATGAATATGTAGTCTTCACTAGAATGAAGTGAGTTACCTTCCTCAACCTTTCGACCATGACAATAATAGAATCATGTTGTCTCATTGTCCTTGGAAGACCTGTAATGAAATCGATGGAAATGACCTCCCATTTCCATTCCAAAATCAGAATAGGTTGTAGTAGATGACCTAGATGCTTATATTATGCCTTTACTTGCTGAAAATCCAAACATCTAGCCACGAACTTTGCCACTTCCTTCTTCATATTCGGTCAATAGTATAACTTCTTCACCATCATCAATGTCTTTTGATATCTTGGGTAACCCGAGTATGGCTTGGTGTGAAACTCCCTCAATATAAGCTTCTTCATCTCACTGTGATCCGACACATAGATACTATCCCTGAATCTCACCAAATCATCTGCCGTGAGATGATAATCTGCATCCTGATCACTTGTACATGTACCTGTACATATACCTATATTTGTGCCTATACCTGTACCTACACTCTACTGTAAACTGTGCATAATATCCATATACCTGTCATCATGTTGTCCTGCTTGCAAGCTCCTATCCTATAACTTTGTCCCATAAGAGCTCATAGATGCACCTGTACCTTCTTGCTAAGAGCATATGCAACTTGGTTCTCCTTTCCATTAATGTATATGATCTCAAACTCAAACTCGCTAAGGGTAGCCAACCATCTAACTTGCTTGGAATTTAGATTTGGCTGGTCAAACAACTATCCCAACCCACTGTGTTTTCTCATCAATGCAAATCTCCTGCCAAGAAGATAATGCCTCCACATCTTCAAGGCATGAATAATAACTGCCAACTCAACATCACAATTCACGTAGTTATGCTTGTGCTCATTCAAATTCTTGGATTTATAGCACACCACTTGTCCCTCTTGCATAAGGAGTCCACCAAGTCCTATTTTACATGCATTTGTACACACTAGAATCTCTTTATCCAGATATGCAATCTTAAGGACTATAGCATTGGTCAACAATTGTTTTTGCTGCTCAAAACTAGCTACACATTCTTCTATCCATTCGAACTTCTTACCTTTCCTCTACAAGGATGTCATAGGATATGTAATGCATGAGAAGTTCCTAATGAACCTCCTATAGTAACCTGCCAATCCCATGGATGATCTCACCTCATCCACACTCTTATAAGCTGCCCACTCCATGATGGCCCTTATTTTTTCTTGATCTACTACTATTCCTTCCTTATGTCTAAAAGAAGTTGCACTTGCTAATCTTGGCATACAACTGATGCTCTCTTAACAATCTCAACACTGTTGCTAAATGCTCGGCATGCTCTTCTTCATTCTTGGAGTATATCAAGATGTCATCAATGAATACAATAACAAAATTGTCCAAATAAGGACGCCAGATACTATTAATCAAACACATAAATGTAGCTGAGGCATTAGGAAAACCGAATGGAACTACAAAAAATTCATAATTCCCATACCTTGGCTTGAAGGAAGTCTTGTAGATATCCTCTTCCTTGATGCATACCTGATGCTATCCTGATCTCAAGTCAATCTTAGAGAACACTGTTACTCCCTTCAACTGATCAAGAAAATCATCAATCCTCGAAAATGGGTACCTGTTCTTGGTCATCACCTTGTTCATCTGCCTAGAATCAATGCAAAATATCAGAGTACCATCTTTCTTCTTTACAAACAATACTGATGCACCCCAAGGTGATACACTTGGCCTAATGTATCCCTTGTCAAGCATCTCCTTTAACTGCAATTTCAACTCTACTAGCTCTGGGGAACTCATACTGTAAGGTGCCTTCGATGTTGATGCTGCTCCAGGAAACAACTCTAGATAAATCTAATTCCCTATGAGGAGGTAACTCTAGAATCTCTATTGGAAACACATCCTTATAATGCTGCAATACAGGGTACCTCTTTAATATTTTTGCATCCTCAACATATTTACCCTTATCACTAGATATATGCACTACAAACATCACACAACCTTTTCCCCATTATCATCCAAGCCCTCATTGGCCTTGTCGAAGCAATCCACTTTGGTACTGTGAAGGTAAAACCAATCCATACCCAAAATAATGCTATACAATGCCAATGGAAGCATATTCAAATGTGCTGTTGTAGGCATACCATTAAACTCATATGCATAAGCTCTTACCCAATGGTTAAATCTTTTCTTTTTACATGTAGTCAACTGTACCAACCAAGATGTTGCATGCACTTATTTTCTCAAACCACACTTATCCACTAGGCCAAGATTAATATAACTATAATTAGATCTAGGGTCAAACAAAATAGAAACAACTTGATCACAAAGCCTATCGTCCATCTCAATGATAGATGCCTGATAATATGCCTGCCTGTTGTCCACAACTGCATAAATGTGAGGAATTCTATGACCAACATCCCCAACTGTATGCACCTCATGAACATTATAGATTTGGGTTCTACCACTCTGATACCAAAGACAATCCCTCTTATGATAATCCTTGCTACATATTCAACAATGAAACAGTGCTCTACCATCCTCTTTAGTCTGTTTCTCTCCATGTCCCCTCTTAATTGTATTGAACTTCTTGTAAGACACTAAATTTTCCTTCTCACCTACATCTTGAGGTATTCCTCGCTTTGGTGGCCATTTTCCTTTAACTTTATCATTTCTCTTCAAGTCATGCTTAGGCTCAACTTTCTGCTTTAATTGCTCATAACAATGTTTTGGATTTTGGATGGCTTCCTCCAACAATCTAATCTCATCGAACTCAATCTGGTATCTGTATGATACTGAAAATCCATTGATGAATCTATGAACCTTGGCTTTATCCTCCTTGAGGTAAGGCACATATCTTAATAGCTCCAAGAACCTACTAGTATACTCATCATATGTCATGGAAACCATCTGCAACTCATAAAAATCCTTAGCTTTGTCATCATAGTACCTTTCTGACAAATAATTCTTTGTGAAGAGCCTCTCAAACTCATTCAAAGTCAAGTCATCCTCCTGAATACCTTTAGCATTCTTCACATCCTCCCACCATATATCAGCTTTCCCTTTAAGATTAAAAGTGGTTATCTTTTCTTTCATTTTCTCTGAATAATCGTGCAATCTGAAGAACTTACTCATACCAAGTAACCATGCCTCTGAATCCTATTATTTATTCATCTCTCCATTGAATGTAGGTGGATTTTCTTTCTTAAAATCATCCATAAAATGTCCCTTATCACTCCTCTTGTAAGGATGATAATGAAGATGATCATAATTCCTGTCAAAACTAGAACTAGAATAATACCTGTGTCTATCACCCCTCCTATTCGGAGTATCCAAGGACCTTCCATCTCTGATCGTGTCCTCTCCATCTAACCTGTACTCACCATAAGACCTTCTTCCATATGCCCTATTAGTTCTATCCTCCTTCTCATGGCTGATCCGAAGTGGTTCGTGTCATAGCAATTTGGAAAAACTCTAAAGTCTCACTGCATTTACCTCTTCTTATTTTTCTTGTTCCTATATGATTATTTCATTGTTTGATTACAACACCTTATTTATCCTTTAAACTTCTCAGTGTGTCTACCAAATAAAAAGAGTTCCCAACACCATGCTACTTGTCTAATCCATAGGGAGAGTCTTGGGAACTATAGTCTACCATATTGCTAGTCATCTATGATATTCTTCCTATAAGGCATATCATGTCATCTAAAGCAAATCACAATAAACCAACGTACCTTAGCATAATATGGGGATGATACCTCATGTGCAGGATAAACAAATCAGTGTAATATATGTATAACATAATCATGACATCATATAGAAGTATAACTCATAAGCATATAAGCAGGTAACCATCCTTCTAGCTAGAGTCCAGTCATCAATGCATGACCATATCAACTACACATACCATGACCTCATGCATGACAACAACCACCACATCACTATACATTTGACCAGAAATGAATACTAATGTGCATAAACAACATGTAAACAATCATACACTCATGATGACACAATTCACAACAACAACATCCTCTTTCACATGACGACATCACTACAACCATGACCGACACCATGCATATGCAACAAGCATATAGACCATAAGGATGATTAACACATGTGAAACCGAAATGAATGCATGACCAACACACAATCTATCCAGTATTAGGGGTGAACCATGCTCTGATGCCACTCTGTAACACCCTCCTCCCACATTTATCCAAGCAACCAACCAACTAGGATAAACATGTGATGAGAAGTTACTATGATATGATTTGACTCCCTATGTGTTAGTTCAGGAAGTTGAATCGATAGAAAAACACCATACCAAACCTTTTGCACCTACAACAGGAATCACAGAATGCATCCCAATCATTCCCTTGACCAGACTCTGGGTCCCACTAAGCTTTTAGACCATTAAACCCTCGGACACTCCTTTGATATGGAAAAAGGTGAATCTTGGACACACGCACAACATGGGTATGCATGTGTCTGGGGACTTTTCCCCTCAGAACTATGCTTGTGACTCTAGGATTTGTGCCATTTTTCAAGCCCATAATCCAGGTCACTGCCCAAAAATCCCTGTAGCTTTCAGAATCCATAATTTACATAATGACAAGACTTACAAATAAAGAACTAACTTGAGGACTAGAACAGACCATCCCCAACCAGGACTGACATTCTATCAAACACTTGGCATCAATGAAATCTAGAGGAAATGAATACAAGACATAGCATAATTAACTGATAAATTATATGGGACTTGACAAGAAGGATCACAACTCTCTTCCCTTAATTGTTTTGACATCAATTAGGTATTGCATCCATTATCCTTTTAGTTACAAGTAAATATATGAAATAACCACGACTATAGCTAGTCATATAACCAAGCTTATAACCAACATTAAACCATGTAAATAAAAATGAAATAACAACCATTAAAGCCACATATTAACAAGTACAAAAAGCAAGAGAACTTAGCTTTTATTAAACACAGGAAAGAGCCAACCAGATTCAGGACTTCCACGTACTACCCAACTGTAGACATCGCTGAACCAAATATTTCTTTCAGCTAGTCACCCCCATGCCATATTCCAAGCATGAATGTTGGTCTCATGGATAAACCAATCCAAAAACAACCAAGGGAATCGATAGGTTAAACCACCTCCACCCTTACCAAACCGCTATCTAACCAAAATTGACACCGAGATCATGAAACCAAACCAAGCTTGGAATGCCTCCGAACTCCATCACTATCCTTGAGGAATTTTATGTCTCCTTGTCACTCAATATTTATCGCAATCTATAGCGGATAACTTGGCCCTAAAATGAGACACTAGTCTCTTAGGAATTACCGCAATCCATACCAGATCACTAGGCCCTAAACCAAGACTCCACCCTCAAGCTTTACTGTGTATCCCACCAAAACTAGTCAAGGGATTCCTAGGACTTTGGGAATTTTCCTGAGACCACCTCTGCCCCAGATTTCAAAACCATCTGCCAATTCCAAAGCTCAAAATCGAGAAAAAATCCCCATCACACCATGGCTATCTAGAAAAAGGTAAGGAAAGGCTAAAAACCACTGTTATAACCTAGCAAAACCATGCCACTGAAAGCAAGAGAACCATATACCAACATGCAAAGCCATGCATCTCAAAACTAGCTAGGAAATCACACACACAATATGTTACCTGAAATTATTCTTGCTGAAGCTACTTGATCCTATTATTCCTTGCTTAATCTACTTGATCCTACTCTTCCTTTCTTAATCTTTGCTTTCCTTTCCTTGTCCTTCCTTTGCTTTCTTTTCCCTTCCTTGCTCCAAAGCTAGAATGCTCCAAGAAAACTCTAAGTGTCCAAGAGTGTGAGAGAGAGGATAATGAAAGAGCTCCAAAACTAACCCGACAAAAAACCGTGAACTGATCCTCAGGAGCCTTTTTATCAATGAGGCCTCTATTTTCCATTATTTTCCTTCAATTTCCTCCTCACATGAAACCTGTGACCTTTCACCTTCCTTTTCTCCTATTTTCCTTTATTTTCACAAATAAATGTGCCAAAATATCTTTTTTCCTTTTTAATGCCTTAGCCATTTCCTTTCCCAATTTCCTTTAGCCATAAACACATATAGTGATGCCCACTATGATATCTTTGCTCAACATTAAAGTTGGAATAAGTGTCCCTTAACCGTGCTCTTATTTTTCCTTTATTAACTTTTATTACATGAACTTTTAACCAGGGCCTGTTACAATTTCCCTATGATACCCCTTAATTCAATTTCCCTTCCTTCCCAGAAGAATTTCAATAAAAGTTCTTGAAAAATAAAATTTATCGTCACCAAATATTGTGACCATTAAACTCCTAGTACAACATCCGAGCACCACCCATTAGAATGGAAATCATTGGAATATTCAATGCATATTCCCCCATGGTTAGCATAATATTATGGCACTTTCTAGAGAAATTTATAGTTCCTCCATTTGCAACCATCACTTGACACTTTGATGATGGATAGAGAAATAAATTCAATTCCTTGGCTATCTTACAATGAATAAAATTATGGGTACTACTCAAATCAATCATCACTATTCCCTTTTTCTTCTTGATATATCCTTCTATATTAAGAGTTTGAGGAGTGGTAATTCCTACCAATGCATTACAAGATATGGTCATATTCATTTCTTCTTTCTATGGGGTTGGTTCTTGGTGTATATCCTCTTCTTTTAATGTTCTTTGTTCATTTTATTCATCCTCTTCACAATCTATGTAAAATAATTTATTCTCAGCACACTTATGACCTTTAATGTATTTTCTTCCATAAATGTAACAAATCCCTTTTTCTCTCTTTCCCTCCAGTTGTTAGGGTGTCAACCTTGTAGGTTGTGGGAGGTTAGGAGTAACAATACTTCCATATTTATAGTTGTGAGGGGGAGATTTCCTTGTTGCCATGGTTTTGCTTTCAACTTTTCTTGCCAACATAAATGTTGTCTCCAATGAATTAGGTTCCCAAAGGTGAACCTCATGTTGGATGTTATCCTTTAAAATACCTATGAAGATATCAATCCTATGCTCTGAAATATCAATTACCCTAATATTCAATTTTTGGAAGTCCTCATTGTGCTCCGCCATTGAACCCTTTTGTTTTAGATTTATCAATTGGCTAAAGAAGGTGTTTCTCTTTGTATCCTCATAATGAGATATCATTTCCTCTGTAAAAATTGACCAAGTGACAAGTGGTTTACGAGAAAAAATACATCAGTACTATACAAACTGATTGGGTTGTAAATATAAAGATGCAATGTGTACCTTTTATGTGTGTTGCACCCCATGTAGATCAAATTATTGCTCCATCTATAGTATCCATGTTACTGGATCCTTGCCATAAAACTTACTCATATCAATTTTTTGGAATAAGGTTGGTCTTCAATCCAAAGTTAGTGTCTCTAAAATCATGATTAACATTCCCTTTTTTCTCATCATGAGTTTCATGGAATACCTTGTCGCCATTAGGAAGCATTTTTTGTAGCAACTTTTTCAAACCTTCCACATCTATTTCTATTTTTTCTTCTAAACCATCCATCTTAACATTCACCTTCACTTCCAATTCATTTTTAGTTATTCTTTTTCAAAGAGAAATTTGTTGCAATTGGTCTCATAATTTTGATATATCATGTTGCATTTATTCCTCTTCTTCATGTGTCATAGTAGAGCTTTATGGTTTCTTACTAGGAGTATCCATTTTTTTTGTTTCGAGGCATTTTGGAACCAAATAATGATATCTATACTTTACTATGCCCTTTGAATTACTTCATACTAATTTTTCAAACAAAAATTATGCAAGTTTTAAAAAATACATACCTTTTTTTCTTATTTTTTGGAGTTTGATGTTGAAACTATTGTATCTCTATAATATTGGCCACAAAAGGTCTGGAATTCAGTCCTATGGTATACCTATGAGTTATCTTTTCAATTCCACATTTCATACGAAGATTGGATTCTTAAATATAAAGTTATTCTAAATCTCCTGTGATGACCTAATTATGGACTTATTCAGTAGAGTGAACTTGTACGAGATTCCACTTGTCATTGTTTCAACCTTCAGCCCTAAAATTGATATAAAGAAACTAAAGACCATGCAATTTCAGTCTCTTTCTATAGCATTCAAATCCGACGCTTGAAAAAAAGCTATAATGATTTTCCTTACGTCACCTATTTGAGACTAAATTATGGAGCACGAGAAAACCCTAACTTCTGCGGACCATATCTCAGAAAATGTAGTGAACCAAGAGTTGATTTTTTTTCACAAAGTTCACCACTATTTCATATCCATGTGGTCAAAATTTCAACTTCTAAATCCTCGTATAAAAAACATTATAGGGAAAATTCCAAGTTGACCTGTTTTAAGCAGCGAAACTGGAGAATCCAAACGCCTGATACCAAATGTTATGCAACTAGATTAGAAAACAGAAGAAAGAATAGATTAATGCCTTGAAAAATAGCCTCTTTGATGGAGAAACCTACTTTACATCACATAAATTAACAATTATTGGATGATACAAATGACAAGACCTCCTTGGTATACATAGGAGTCTAAGGGGTCACAATATAATCAAAGCCTACCATAAAAATAATAATGTATGTGGCACAGCAATAACAATATCAGGGCTAGATGGGCACAACAATAAAATTAAGGAGGCCACACGAACAATAACAATAAGGAGGCTACACTAGTATTATAGGGACCTAACATGCATTTTAAGACAAAATTCAATTATCATTTTTCAGTTATTGGCACACCTTTGTAATGGACAACTAATAAATTTTCCCTATTATTTGCTAAAGTATTCACAACATATGAAAAAGGCAGTGCGTATGGAAAAACATTCGAAATCCTGCTTAAACAACCATGCACTCATTAATCTAATCATAATTCATTCATGACAATAATAGTGAAACACATGGACTAGTTTATTGGCAAAGTCACATGCACCAACCACTGAAACATAGGAAAGTAAAAGAGAATAATAAGAGGTAAGTGTTGAAACAAAAATAGAAGTGTAATATTCCCAATTGGAATTTAACAATTAATACCAAGCAATGGAATATTAACAATAAATAAATTGGAACTTATACACAACAATTAAAAAACCAAAATGTCCAACAACACAATCTAAACCTTTTTAATATTTTTATAATGAAAAGGTACATAAAATGAACTGAAATTTTGAAACCTGGGCTTGCTATGCAAGGTGACAAGAACCCAGAAAAGTGACCTAGAGTCAAGTGGTAGAAATGGCCCCAGAGTGATTTATGCGTAGCTAGAAATACTCTGTTGTCAGCTAGAATGTTGATCTCAAGGTTGAATACTCCTAAGAATGATTTGAAAATTTAGCTTTGAACTCCTCTCCCAAAACACAAAATAACCAAAAAATGGTTTGGGATGAATCCAGATGATGAATAATCCCACTAAAATGGTCCAAATGGCTCTCTAGCTAGCTATACACTCGACTCAGTTTCTTCCTCATATATCACTTAGAAAATTATGAAAAAATTAATCTCGACCTCTACACACCAATCCCGACAAAATCCATAAAGGGTTTGGCCCAATTCCAGCTAACTCGAATGACCCCAAAAGGTATGAATGGATCTGCCAAGTAGACTTTGTGCACTACTGAAAATTCTCTATTCAAATATGCTCCAAACAACTGTTGAATAGCCACCCAAACTCCACACAAATTCTCCTCTAAAAATAGTATTTCTCTCGAACCCTAATCTCTCCTAGAATCTGCTACTTCTCTCTCCTACACAAGCTTCAACTAATGATCTCTACACATTGTATAAATAAGAGAAATTTAACCCTGGGTATTCCCTCAATATCTACCCTGCAAAATGCCAACAAGCTCCTGCTGCAGCCAGGGAAAAGTCTCTCCAAAATCCCGGAATCTCTAAACCACAATTATGTCTCCAAAATATGTACCATGAACTCCTCCTACATGTAGGAAATGCACAAATCTGATATAAAACCCTACATTAAGCTCAAGGGAAGCCCTGAATTGGACTGCCAAACGTCCTCACTAGGGACACTTAGAGTTCTCCAAAATGAGAGTGGAATGTCTCCTTAGAATTCCTGTGCTAAATAACATGTTTCTTCTTGTGCTAAACAACCCTATGAGAAGATGAAAAGTGAAATGTAATAGTCAAAAAATGATAAACAAATGAGTCCATCCTCCTTTTATAATTTTTCCCCATGCTTGTAGTCTCCTTAATTATTATTTTATTAGTGGGGGCAATTTTCCACTAGGTGACTTTTTCCTCCCTTTTAATAAAATAATAATTTTCCGCTAATCTCCAATAAAATAATTATTGCCATCTTTCTCCAAAATAATATTTTCTCCTTTCATTTAATATTACCTAAATTTGGAAAAATTCCCATGCTCGCAAAATTGGGGATATTATAGTCCTCCCCGCCAAAAATTATTTGTCCTCAAGCAATACTTGAATAAGTGCTCCCCCTCTCTACTAACCCAACCTATCACTACAAACAATACTAGGGTCCCAAATGTGCCACTGATTCATCCCTAGACCATGCACTATCTTGACATAAAGGAATCCATTGATACCAGAATCCCAAGCCATCATGATCGATGTGAAGCACCCCTTGCTCCATCCATTGTCAAACCATGTATAAGATTTAGAATCCATCCACATATTGTCCATGAATAGAGCATCACAATGATATAAAATCCTAAAGCTCTTTGTGAAATTATCCTACTGAGTAGTCAACCTCATGCACTTTAGGATTAGGCTCCTGAAGATACAATCCAACCCTTGTGGAGATGAATTCTTGCCCACATGAGCTCCCCATAATCTCCTCTTGTTGATCATCCAACCTTGCTAGTGAAGTCCCCCACACCGATAGTAAACCACCCAATGGGAGATTTGAATGATCTCCCCCTATAGGAACCAACTCATCCCATAGGGTAGTTGAACTATTAAGTCCTGTGATTCCAGGATCCCATGTCCATTGTAGTGTGAAACTATCATGCTAACACCATAACACCCTAGGCATGATAGACTACCCAAAATTCTTGTAATGGAGCCTCCTCTCTTGTAAATATTGCTCATAATATATGTGATGATCGAGGCTATGCCTAACTTGTCAAGGCTTCCCATCAATGTCAGAGCCTCTCGCTCCATGGTTGGCCCCAATCCTGAGAAACAACCTACCTCACAATATGAGGAAGACCTCGACAATTCCCCATGTGTCAGCCTGAGAATGAACCACATCACTGGATATCTTGACTGTACTCATTAAGAAAGGAGTGTCCCACCAATCAACTGGATCCTTGGATCCCATAACCACACTGGAGGTCCACAACCCAAAATCATCACTGCCCGCTCCTATGACATGTTGTTAACTACTGGTACCCCTACATGCCTCATCTTTGTCCCTTATATGTATTTAATAGATTAACACCAAGCATCAAGAATTTGTCTCATGTATGAAAAACAACTCTGCTCCTACCAGATCACACAATGAAATCTATTATCTTAACTACCGATGATGTTCCTGGATACTACCTAAAGCCTAGGCATCCTATTTCCAATGAGGAATACAATCCCTTATACCTCATGCTGACATAACACCATGGGTTGTCCTCCTGAAAGTGAAACATACAACTCACTTATAGTCACCTCCCTCAGTGTGAACTCAGGGTTGGAACATACTCTACCTCTATAGTGAACCACACACTCCCAAAGGTTGTACATGTTAGCTTGTGCCATAACCAAACTCCCCCTCTAAGAAGTCTCTCTCTAGATACATTGTGTCCCATTCAACTATTTCAAGTGAGCGTCCCATGTCCTGTTTCTCATGATGAAAACACCAAGGGGAAACACCCAACTCCTCTGAACTTGCAAGTAATGTGTAGGAGAGACAAGTGAGTGAATCCCAATGGATATCATAAAATGATGTTCATTTGCATCCCCATCGATCCTGGGTGAGCTATTCTAAATGGCATGCTTGTTGTCCCTATGTGGTAGTCTCCATGGAGGTAATGCTCCAAAATCCCATGGGCTAGTGTCACACACTAATGCATATGACCAAGTATCCATGCACTCCTTTGCATACACACATGCACCTCCATGTTTCTTTGCATGAAACTGCACCTAGTTGCACACCTCTGTGGACTGCTGGACACCATTACCAATTTCTATATCCTCCCAAATTAGCTAACATCCCTCTTGTGATGAAGTAGATGTCACTCCATGCAGAAACTCGGGGAGGTGTGAACCATTCCTCCTACTCCATAGTGCAAGCCCGCACATCATGACACTCCACCATAAGCCTTTGCACTCCTTTGTAGGCCATTGCTCATTGATGCACACTCCTACACACCATTGGATGCCCTTTTATGAGGCTAAGATAGTATGCTTCCATCCACACCCTACCAATATCACCACCTCCACTATTGCATCACCATACCCTCTAATGCATAGATCTCCCCTCCAAATTCCCCCCGGTT
>Ga0181464_1000316_pt1 | contig 19366 bp, 18 predicted proteins | sample InSIn2gowninarea_FD_119074 | JGI IMG/M metagenome (GOLD analysis project Ga0181464, IMG submission 119074) | Clean room microbial communities from NASA Spacecraft Assembly Facility at Jet Propulsion Laboratory, Pasadena, California, USA -... ...
CCCGGTTTTGGGATCCAGGGGAAAATCTCTGTGCATATGTGTTTTATGTGTTATGCTCTCGCATTGTTTATTTTCTTTGTTTAAGAATTCGTATGCAGGTAATTTCTGTACAGGGTTAAAACCTACACTCAACCTATCTAGCAGCCTCAGTGGAGATTCAATCCACACCTTAAGGATACTCTAAAAGAAGAATTACAGAAGCTTTTGGATGTGAATTTCATTTATCCTATTTTGAATAACCAATGGGTCTCTCCATTGGCGGTCATCCCCAAGAAAAAAGGGAAATGGTGTATTATGTAGGTTACCAGGAACTAAAAAAGGTAACAGATAAAGATCATTTCCCTCTCCCATTTATCGATCAAGTCTTAGACACCTCGGTAGGGAAGCAATTCTCTTCCTTCCTAGACAACTTCAATGGCTATAATTAGATTCAGATCACCCCTGAAGACCAAGATAAAGCAACCTTCACCTCTCCCTCGGGTACGTTCACTTACAAAGAATTACCATTCAACTTATGCAATGCCCTAGCGATGTTTCAAAGAGCTATACTTAGCATCCTTGTCGACTTGACAAATGAAGGACTTGAGGTATATATGGGTGACTTTACTCCATATGGGGATGACTTTCATCAAGAACTGCAAACATTAGAAAAGGTTTTAGAACGATGCATTGCTATCAGGTTATGTTTAAGCAATTTCAAGTGTCACATGATGATGACCGAAGGTGTAATATTGAGACATTATATTCTGCAGCAAGGATACAGGTAGACCCAACAAAAATTCAGGTAATTCTTTTACTGCCTACTCCCTATACTCAGACAGAGGTATGTAGTTTCCTTGGATATGGATGTTATTATCATGGGTTTATTAAAAACTTTTCACAAATTGTTGCACTTTGTTTTTTAATCAGAAATGTTGATTTTAAATGGTCTGACAAATGTGACACAACTTTTACAGGTTTAAAGAAGCTAGTCTTGATGACACGAGTATTATGTGGACCAAACTAGGAGATGCCTTTCCACATATCCACGGACTCATCATATGTAGCTATAAGAACTGCCTTCAGTCATGAAGAGGACAGGAAGCCTTATGCTATATATTATATTAGCAAAAATCTTACTCCTACAGAAATTAATTATACAGTAATAGAAAAAGAATTCTTAGTCATTATTTATGCAATAAAAAAATTTAGACATTACATAACTGGCTACCAATTTTTTCTGTATACTGATCACTTCCATTTGGTATTTAGCTAACAAACCTATCACCAATGATCGAGTGACTCGTTGGCTATTGCTTTTGTGGGAATTTGACATTACTGTTAAGGATCGTATAGGGAAGGAAAACCTAGTTGCTGATTTTCTATCTTGAATCCCAAAGGTAAATGATCCATTAGCAGTGGACGACCAATTCCCAGATGAGCATTTGTTTGCCGTGATAGTCAAGATGCCCTGGTATGCAGACATGGCAAATTATCTGGCAGTAGGGAAGTTTCCTAGGCATTTGACAGTGAGGGAGAGGAAACATATCATTCAATGCAATGCCTGATTCTCTTGGATTGGCGGTTATCTTTTTCACAAAGGGTCTGACATGTCTATACATAGATGAATTTGGTAGGATGAGATTTATGACATCCTAAAAGCTTACCATGACGAGCCCTGTAGAGGTCACTTCGTAGATTGAAGGACAAGTCATAAGGTACTACAGATGGGCCATAATTTATGGGCCCACTATTTTTAAAGATGCTAGGAAATATGCCAAAGCTTGTGATAGCTGCCAAAGGATGGCTCGACCTAGCTAATTTGATGAAATGCCACTGCAACCCCAACTAGTCATAGAACCCTTCAAACGATGAGCATTGGAATTTGTTGGCCCATTCCATCCCTCATCGAATAAAAAAGCCTACATATTGGTTGCCACAGATTATGTGACAAAATGGGTGGAAACAGTAGATTTACCAAGAGCCACAGAGGAAGTCATGATTAACTTCTTCTTTGGGCTATTCGTGTGGTATGGTTTATCGCGAGAAGTGATAAAAGATGGGGGAGGGAAATTCATAGGACACAAGATTGTTGCCACTCTAAAAAACCATAACATTATTCATAGGATCACTTCCCCGTATCGCCCATGGGTGAACAGGAAGGTTGAAACCACCAATAAGGTCATTGAAGTGATTCTGACAAAAATAGTCTCAACACATCAGTGAGACTGGGCTGCTAGATTGTGAGAGGCCTTGTGGGCCTATCATAGGACTTGGAGGAATACTACTGGATACTCTTTGTACCAGCTCGTGTTTGGCAAAGAACCTATTTTTCCGATCGAATTTGAAATAAATACTCTAAGAATGGCTCAGGAAGTGGGGTTGGATTTAATAGAAGCCCAAACCAAGCGACTGCAACAAATCAATGAATTAGATGAAGCTCGACTACAAGATTTGCAATGGACTACAATTATTCAGAAACAAAGGGCAAAGTGGCATGAAAACCTCATAAAAAAGAAGACATTTCAAAAAGGGGATTGGACACTCCTTTACAACTCCAAATTCTAGGACTTTCCGGGCAAGTTGCAAACAAGATGGCTCGACCTGTATGACATTTAAGAAGTACATAACAATGGCACTCTTACTTTAACTAACATTGATGGGTTTGGTCATTATTTTAAGGTGAATGGGCATCTAGTGCGTCTCTAACACAAACTAGTCACCAAGGAGTCTTTCTGCCAGCAGGTACATGAGGACCGCTCCATGCAAATCTTAGCTACAGTAGGTGATGACTTTGTAGCTTTTCTTTCAAAAAATTGAGATTTTTTTTTAATTGTAAATAATGTATATATTCTTTTTGATTGATTTTAATTCGGTTAGGTATAACCATGTAAATATGAGGATTTTTCTTGTTTTTAGTGCTCGGTAAGTGTTATTCAATCGATTGAACGATTGTTGTTCAATCAATTGAACGACTTTTGTTCAATCAATTGAACATCACTTATGTTTATGTGTGCGTCATTATCCAGTCATTTGAACAATTGTTGTTCAATCTATTGAAAAACACCTATTTTATGTGTGGAAATTGTTGCTCAATTGATTGAACAACATTTTTGCATTTTTGATTTTGTTGTTCAAACGATTGAGCGATTGTTGTTCAATCGATTGAACAACACTTCTCCATTCTTGTTGACGTTTGTTGTTCAAACGATTGAATGATTGTTGTTCAATCAATTAAACAACACTTTTTGCATTTTTATATTTTCGTTGTTCAAATGATTGAACTATTGTTGTTCAATCAATTGAACAACGCTTTTTGCGTTTTTAAATTTTTGTTGTTCAAACGATTGAACGATTGTTGTTCAATCAATTGAACAACAGTTTTTTCATTTTTATATTTTTGTTGTTCAAACGATTGAATGATTGTTGTTCAATTGATTGAACTTGAACAACACTTTTTGTGTTTTTAGATTTCTGTTGTTTAAGCGATTGAACAATTGTTGTTCAATAGATTGAAGAACACTTTTTGTGTTTTCATTTTTACATTTTTTTTTGTTCAAACAATTGAATGATTGTTGTTAAACCGATTGAACAACACTTTTTGTTTTTATTTTTTAATTTTCGTTGTCAAAAGATTGAACAACACCTTTTGTGTCTTTGTCTTTTAATTTTTGTTGTTCAAATGATTGAATGATTGTTGTTCAATCAATTGAACCACACTTTTTTGTTTTTCTTTACTGATATTTGATGTTCAAACGATGGAACGATTGTTGTTCAATCGATTGAACATCACTTTGCGCTTGTTATTTTCAATTTTTGTTGTTCAAACAATTGAATGATTGTTGTTCAATCGATTGAACAACACATTTGAGTTTTATTTTCATTTTTTTGTTGTTCATATAATTGAACGATTATTTTTCAATCGATTGAACAACACTTTTTGCATTTTTTTTCTTATGGATATTTGTCGTTAAAACAATTGAACTATTGTTGTTCAATCATTTGAAAAGAAATATTACATGTTTTCCTTTTGATTTTGTTGTTCAATCGATTGAATGATTGTTGTTCAATCAAATGAATAACAATATTTCTTTCTTTTCGATTTTTTTCTCAATCGATTGAATGATTGTTGTTCAATCAATTGAACATCAGTTTTTCTTTCTTTCCAATTTTGTTGCTCAAATGATTGAATGATTGTCACTCAATCAATTGAACAACACTTTTATGTTTATTTTAGGATGAATTGTGATTTCTTTTATTTGATTCATTGCCAATCATTGTGACATCTTATTTTCCTTTTATGTTTTGAATAAACACTATTTGAGTGGATTTGTGCCTAACATAAAGAAAAATAGTAATATCAACACTATTATGATTTATGAAGCCTCTTGATGGTTATATTTATCTGAAAGCGGATATGGTGCATCTCTATAATGACTACCCAGACATCCTTTTTGGACACATCATAAAATTATTCATTATTTCAAACCATGTTGGCTTATTTACCACACTTTCAAATGGAAAAATCACTTCAAAATGATGAGATGGGGGTAAGAGTATAACCTTTCTTTGACATCTTTTTACCTCTTACACCATCCCTAACTCTTAAGGAGCAAATGAGCCTCCCTCTTTTTATAAAAACGTCAAAAGATGAGAAAAATAAAAATAAAGAAATATGCAAATGCAATGAACACTGTCTTAAAGAGGATAGGAGGTCTCATCATGAGCCAGCCTACCATGATCATAAATATGTAACAAGTGATATTCCATTTTTGGCTACCAAATTAAGGTAATGACTTTCTTGATGATTACAAATTGTCAGAAGGACAGGGGGTCTCATTAAGAGCTAGCCTGACCATTTTGTTATATCTTGGTGAATGGCACTATGATCATCTAGTCACCATGCCAGCATTATGGTCTCTTTATGGTAGAAAAAGAAGAATCAACTACATATTAAAAGGAGGACTATGGCTCATTTTTGGGGTTAAAAAGCAACCCTATTAATTGCTTTAACGATCTTTGCTGTTGTTCTAATTTGTGAAAGAGCAGGAGAAGTCCATGCAGGCGATCTAGTCATAGGAACATAGCAGCCATGGGAGGTAGAGCTATCCAAAATGAGCCCACAGTACTCATAGTATCAGACCAAGCTCTTGTAATTCTTGAGCGTGCAGGATGGATGCAATATCTGAATAAATTGCAGGGATTTCATGAAGAAATGACACTCGAATTCTTGCAGAACTTGCAGAATGGAAGCACCACAGTAAGAGGTAGGGATATAAAAGTCTCTGAAGCAATCATAGCTGAAGTCACTAGACTTCTGGCTAAGGGAACAAAGTGGACAGATAAGCACGTCCTTCTACACAATGCAATTGTAGTGCTCCAAGACCCAGATGAGCAATTTGTGCGGATAGGGAGGGGATTCACCCTTCAGCGTTAAGATAACCATGGAAGGAGTTGGTAGTCATTGTGCAATGGTACATCACATGCGATGGTAGCCAGGATCTGGTAAAGCCCCATCAACTCAAATTGTTAGCCATCTTAAAACATAAAATTTCAGTTAATTTTCTGTTTTATTTGAATTCTCTATTGCATGATGTTGCTCGACAAGTTAGGAAAGATAAGGACCCATGCACTATTATCAGTCATCACAAACTAATTAAATTGCTTATCATACATGGACTAGCCTAGCAGTAGTTAACCTGGGACAATATTGTAAATATTACTCTGGCCCCACCTCCAGAAAACCCAATAATAGAACAGCAAGGGCCTAGAACCTTAGGCCTGAGAAGGATGCTAAAGAGGAAAAATTCCTATGTGCCTTTTAACCCAGCAAAATGCAGACACTCTGCATGGGTGAAGTCCCAGCAACATACCCCAATTCAGAAAATGAGGTTGGCCAATCACTCACACCACCTCCAAGTCCACAGAATACACCTTTGCAATACTATGAAGAAGAGGTGACCAGTGTATTGGAAAACATGGGGATTTTTAGCAAGGGAAGAGAACAATCTGAGAATTTTGAAGAACAGAATTGTACCCCCAACCAGTCTACCTCTACTCATAGCCCTTGATGTGATCAAACCCTTCCATTTACTGAATTCTTGGAAGAGTAGAGGGAATCAATCCCTTCTATGGAAAAACTCCTTGAAGCCGAGATGCATGAAGAAGAAGCTATTAGAGAAGAAAATTAGACAGCATATATCGGTCCAGTCAACCCCCCAACTGAACAAAATCCTACAGATGAGACCTTGGGAGATGAAAATCAACTAGGCAATACTATTTTTTCTAAGTCCCCTGAGGATGAGGCCTACCCAGAAGAAAACTTGGAGAATGATAAGTGCTTAGGAGACACCATTATATTGGGGTCTCCTAAGAGAAAAATTCATGTTGAAAAAGAATTAGAAGGTGAAGCTCCATCAGGAGATACAACTCTAGTTGAAACCCTCCCTGATGCTGACATAATGCCACCCAAGCATGAACCTAAGGAAAATTTAGCTACACCATCACTAGTTGGAAATCCTAGAATAAAGAAGTCCTACAAGGATAGGCTCAGAAAAGTGCTAAAAAAATTTAGAAACTAGAAGTGAATAATTGGGCAGCTAAGACAATGGTTAAAAGAGGTCGTTCGAGCCAGGAATTTAAAAGTAGAAAAAGAGACCACAGGAACACAGATAGAACATTGTTCTGGAAAGGATGTTAAAACCCAAACTAAGTTTCTTTTGGTCTGTTCAAAGGAAACTCAGACAGAGCCATGTCTTGTAGAGGACACTGAAATGCAGATTGAAGACCCCTGTTTTTGTACATAGGAGACCCAAACAGACTACCCTACTGTGAAAATTGTTGTTCAGACTAATGCTAAAGAAAGCACCCCAATTTATTATTGCACAACTCAAGAAGAAGTTGAGGTTGTTGTCCAAACTGAGCCTAAAGAGACAAAATATAATGATGCCAAAACAGAGGAGACACCTACTTATATTACCTAAGTAAGGGATGCATTTATTAGTAGACTGGAGAATGAACTACTAAAGGTTCAACAGGAATTAACCCAGCACAAGGAGGAGGTAGTGCCCCTACGAATACATCAAGAATTAAAGAAAAAGTTTGAGGCACTCACAGTGACTGAGGATGAGACCTTTGCTTAGTACAAGGATGAACAGAAAAAGGTTGAGAAAGAATGGGACAAATTATAGAAGGCTAAAGCGCAGTTGGAAATTGTCTACTCTCTTTATTCAGACACCCTGTCATGCAGATCCCCTGCTACAAATTATGCCCTATTCCTCCTGGAAAGATAGCTCCTGCTGAAAGTCAAAGCTAATAAGGCTGGGAAGTCTATGGAAATCAAAACTACCCCAGACTTTGTCAAGTGCTTCAGAGAACAGAACGAGCAGCTACAGTGCCTCCTTTGTGAACTTTATATGCACAATTTCTTTCTGGAAGATGACAAAGACAACAACCCTGGCCCCTTTATAGGGGACGTACAATTCCAGGAATTTCACTATTTTGATACTAATAAACTCAAGTGGGCCAAGGCTCACAATACTTTTAGAAAGTGTGAAGAAGGAATCAACCTATGGATGAGAGAGGAACCTACCAAACCCCTGCATCTCTCGATCAAACACAAGAAATTCATGAAGTGAGATGGTGTTGTGGGCCAATTGGGGCCATTTCATATAGATATTATACGATTTGGAAGGGAGTACTTCCAAGAGATTAAGCAGGAAGCCTTGTCTGTAGCCAGACAAAGGTAGGAGATCTCTAGCATTACTGTTAGAAACCAAGAACCATTTGGATATTGGAACTTTAAAGCTGCCTCCTCTCATTTCCATAAGTACAATAACATGGTCTTAACCATGGGGACATAATGGATAGGATGTTGGTATGGAATTCAATCATATGGTATCCTATAGATGAGTATCGTTGTAACTACACCTTGAAGGATCAAGACATTAACCAGGCTTTTGCTATACTAAAGAACAAAAAAGGCTTTAGGAATTATAAGGAGGAGGTATATCCTACCTATTCCCGACACCTCAACTATTTAATTGCATGAGGTCATGCAACAAGGTAAGCTTGGGAGTATGTTGGGTCAAGAAAAAGGTATGTTTTCTCCTTGGTAATTGCTTTATTTAGCACTCATCCTCACATGATTATCTTTGTTTATGAATAAAATTAGAGGAAATAATAGCTAAAGTCGAGTAAAAGTAATTAGTAACAAATTAGACGAATATAAGCAGGAAAAACTAATTTTTAATATATTTATGTGAAAAAGTCACGAATTGAGTGATGGCTGCCCAATCGACAGAACATCGACATCTCACAATGGAAAGCGACAGTGTCAAAGGCAAGGCAGGACAGCGGAAAACTGGGAAAACCAATAACTATTTTATGATAGAATCAGATCAAGTATAGAGAAATCCTTAGGATCCCCTAATCCTGATGATTCTCTTATATCTATTTAATTTCTAAATGTAATTTATAAGGCCGAAAGGCAAAACTACATGGAGTCCATAATTTCAAAGTTTTAATTATTCTTTTTGACATATAATATTGTTATTTTGGGTGAGGTAACTTGGTTACTTATATTAATGAAGAAAGGTTGTGTTTAATTCATACTTATATTCTGAGTATCTCTTAGCGGAGAATTATGGCGACCCTGGACCCAATCAAGAGAAGATCTACTATTTCACATGTGTCATAATCTTTTCTATCTCATTCTTGATTGCTTGTTAATGTTAAGTTAATATTACTTTTGATTATTATAAGGATTGTCAATTCGATTTGCATTTTCTGTTCATTCGATATTTAGAGTGATCCATGTGTTATATGCGAGTAATATTTTTTATTGAATTGATTATGATAGTCCCATCTCAGATTGTTGTTCCTTTCAAGTAATGTTATCACAGATTTCAGAGATAGAAATAATCGCTTTATGCTTCTATAGTCATTTTCTATTCAGATAACATTTGATATTCCTGTACCGTTTGCTGTTCAATTCAAAATTGATGTTCAATTCTGATTTGTTGTTCAATCTAGAATTGTTGTTCAATTCAATTTTGTTGTTCAATCCGGAATTGTTATTCAATTCAGAATTGTTGTTCAATTTAGATTTGTTGTTCAATTTGAAATTGCTTCTTAATTAGGATTTTTTGTTTAATTAGGATTTTCTGTTTGATTACCGTTGTTGTTAATTGTTACAGTTCTCTTTCATGAATGCACAAGTTAGCTTCAATTCTAGTTAAAATTGCCAAGTGTGATTATTTACAAGTTGTATTCAGATCTATCTAGTTCCATGATAGTTTAAGTAGAATTGCAGAGTGTGTTATGAGTTTCTTTCGGAATTACTTCTTTCAGACTTGATTGGATTAAGTTTGAAGAAGATATTCATTAGAAATTGCAACAATTTTTTATTAGTTAACCTCTGAATTCATTGCATATATAGTGCTGACACTCTTGAAATAAAAAGACTTGCCTCAAGTTGACAATTAATGTAGGAATTAATGTTGTTTGTAAAATGACATATTAGTGCATCAACACAAGCATGTGTTGGTGTTTATGTGCATCAACTTGTCAAAATGCATGTTCTGCTCCAGTTGGACTTGCTTCTTGTCTTCTCCTTGGCAAATGTGCCAAAATGGTAGGATCGCATGCATGTTCACAATGACATGCATGCTGTTGAATTCCCTTCCATGAAATCAACAACATTTCTCCCCTCGTCTTCTCCATGCTAGCTGCTGGGATGGATTTATAACTTGTACGGGAGTAATTTCATCCATGTGCGCATGTTGTGCCCCTACTATACCTATTCCTGGTGAAACTCATTCTCTCATCTATGCAGCTCATGTTCTTCCTTGAGTTGTTTCTTCAGCACATGCAACTCTTCCTTGTTTCTTTCTCTACCTTTTTTCAATCTTTATTTCACACCATCAACTCATAGCCTGAGTCTCCAAAGTTGCTCTCATCATAAGTGGATCTGCTTGAGCTTGTAACTTTGTTCTAACTTTGTGTTTTCAACAACCTTCCTCTTGCGTTCATTGCGTGCAAGTGTACTACCTTCTGTTGTTGCTGATGGTGCTACTTGTTGTAATGTTGCTTACATATTATCTTGATGTCCTTGTCTATGAACAACTTGATGTCTTGATAGGAAAGCAAGCTCATAGACACTTTCTTGGTTGCAAACCTTGTTGGGCTCTCGACGGTGTCCTTTGACTTTTCCCTCTTGAAGGCCATTGTACTTCTATTTCTAAGAGACAAACAAACACTTGTGATTCCTGGAGACATATTAATACTCATGGCAAGAAATCTGTCAAACGAAAACCAAAACAAACTTGATGACTCACTTGCAATATAGCTATGTGATTGATTGTGAAGGTTGCGGAATTTCCGCTGAGAGGTCGGGAGACTGACTGCCGAAACTATGGAAGGCATAGTCCGGGCTATCATGAGGCTAATTGACTACTGGAACTACACAATGCATAGTCCATCCTGGCCTATTGAGGACTGAAACTACGCAATGTGCAGTTTCAGTCAGCAATGACATGCAACCAGCAAACTGCATTGCGCAGTTTCTGGGGCCAGCAAGACACTGCCTCCAAGAATTGTGCAGTGCAAGTCTAGAGGTCAGCATTGGGCCAGACTTGCATAATTTCTAGAGGGAAGGCAGAACCTTCACTTCCGAAAAAGTGTAGTGCTAGCTGGGAAAGGCAAGATCCAGGCCAAGGAAGCCTAGACTGGCCAATGGGGAATTGAAAATATGAGAAGTCTAAATGCATGGTGAGATGAGTGCAAACAAGAGTGAATGATCTTACATGAAAAAACCAAGTGAAGGATTCATAAAATAAGAAATCATGGATGTCTGTGAAGTGATTCACCACAACGATGATCGTCCGTGCAAAGTAGTGTCATGGATGCAGCATCAGTGAGATGCGAATGAAAATTGAAACTATGCTTCTACAAGCTAACATACATCAAAATGATAGCAAGCGCTCACTGAAATCAATGAGACATCACTCACATGAATCGAAACACAAAAAGTGACATAAACGCAACACAACACATGAAAGCATGCTTGCCCCCAAAACAGTTGACTTGAATGTGCCAATGACTCTTAGATGCGATGTGGGATGTAAGAGCTGCAAGGTTGATGTGTGGAGTGAGCTCTACAGTGTCTGGTTGACGCATTTTGGTAAAATTGAGGTTGTGACCCACATGCCACAAATCTAGGAAAAACGACACTTGATGGGAGGTTTCTGAAATGATCCTTGCATTTAACCTCCAACTACTAAAAATAGTTCCCTGAATCAAGGGATTCCTTTGCATGTTTCCTTGGGAGAAGTAGTCCATGCATGCAAATCAGTTTTGCTTAGTCCTAGAGGGAACTGGTCAACTTGAAGGCACATGCAACAACCTTCTTGACTAATGGGAAAATTTGTGCATTTCTCGGAGGGAGATGGGCAAGTTTCCCAGAGGGATTGTGCAATTTCTAGGCTGGGCAGCTGATCGCTGCCCAGAATTGCGCAATTTCTTGGCTAAGCATTCCTGCTGGGATAGATGGTGCAGTTTTTCCAGTGAAGCTTGATAGGAAGAATTGCACAATTCTGGAGCCCAACAGGCTTCCATACAATACTGTCCAATTTCTGGAGGGAAGGTTGGTTCCCCTCCAGAATTGTGCAATTACTTGAGGGAGTTGCGCAGCCTACAGCTAGACCAAGTCTGAAGAAACAACTTATGAGGGGATGCAACAAGCTACCATGCACAGGTTGGCAATCTGCTAGAAAACCACTGAAGCTCCTGTACTTAAAAATGCAAGACATGTTACTGAGGATGGTTGGTAGGGAGGCTCCAAAACGAAACTAATGAAAAATTTTGGAGGGTGGTTGTAGCTGCTACAACATAAAATTAAAAGGATACAAAATTGAGATAAGTATAAATGTACTTCGTCTTGGCTCATATGACTTACTAATAAGTATGGACTAGTTAGAAAAGAACAAAGTTGTGGTAAACTATTTAAAGAAAATTGTGACTTTCATTAATGAAGAGGGATTTAAACAACTAATATAAGGCATACCAAGGCCCATTTCCATTAGACAAATTTCAGCACTACAACTGAAAAGGAGTGCAAAAAAAGGATGTAAAATATTTGATGTTCAAATTGAAGAAAATTTCCAGAAAACATAAAACCAAAAATTAGATGATTGACTTATGATCAAGGAGTTCAAGGATGCATTTCTAGAAGAAATTCCATGACTACCTCCGTGAAGGGATATATATGTTTTTCCATCGATATAGTAGCAGGAGCTACCCCAATGTCTAAGTCACCTTATCGAATGAGTATCCCAAAAAGCCTAGTATTTCACCTTGGAGAGCCCAAGTATTATTTGTGAAAAATAAAGATGATATATTTAGAATGTGCATAGCTTACAGGAAATTGAAAAAATCGACTATCAAAAACAAATATCCATTGCCCTACATTGATGATCTATTTGATCAAGTGATAGGAGAAATAATGTTCTCAAACATTGACTTGAGAACATGATATCATCAGTTGAGGATAAAGGATGAACATATTCACAAAACAACATTAAAAACTAGATATGGCCATTATGAATTTGTAATTTTACCATTCAATCTTTCTAATGCTCCTGCCACTTTTATGTGTTTAATGAAAATTGTTCTTACTATGTACTTTGATGAATTCATATTGGTCTTTACATATGACATTCTGGTGTATTCTAAGAATCAAGAAGAACATGAAGAACATCTGAAAATGGTGCTGCAAACTTTAAGAGAACATCAATTATATGAAAATTTTAGTAAATGTGAGTTTTATAAAGACAAGATACAATTTTTGGGTCACTTCATCTTAAAGGAAGGACTATTTGTTGATCTATAGAAGGTTAAGGCCATTTTAAATTGGCTAATACCTAAGTATGTGTCAGATGTCAAGTACTTCATGGGGATTATAGGGTATTATAGAAGGTTCATTGAAGTTTTCTTAAAGCTGTCTTATCCTATTACTTCCTTAAAAAAGAAGGGAGTAAAATTTGAATGGACATCTAAGTGCTAAGAAAACGTTGACAAGATAAAACATTTTCTAACCATAGCCCCTATTTTGAAAATTACAAATCCTGAAAAGGAGTTTGTAATGTGTATTGATGCATACCTTGAAGGACTAGGAGGTGTCCCAATGTAAGAAAACTATGTAACATCCTATGAGTCAAGGAAGTTGAAAATGCATGAAAGGAATTATGTTGTATATGATTTAGAGTTGGGTGATTATATTCATGGAAAAAAAAATTAAGACACTACTTATTAGGAAAAAAATTCACACTTGTTATTAACCACATTAGCTTCAAATATTTTTTCAACGAACCTGATTTGAATGCTAGATAAGCTAGATGTATGGACTTTCTAGGTGAATTCGAGTTTGAAACAAATAATATAAAAGGAAAGGAAAATAAAATAGCAGATGCTTTAAATAGAAATGTGAATTCACTAATGGAAATTTCCGTGAGTAGTATTAAAACAAATTTTTCTATACATATTAGAATTCTAGCACAGAAAGATGAAGATTGTGTAAAGGTTAAGAAAAAATTGCAGTAAATTGAAGTGCTTTGTTATAAAGAAAATTCAAAACAACTTTTGAATTACAGAAATAGAATGTACATTCCAAATGAAGTAAAACAAGTTATCTTAAATTAGCTTCATCAAAAACCTTTTGTAGGACATCCAAGATACCAAAAAATGATTTTAGCTTTAAGAAAGAGTTCTATTGGCCTAGTATGAGAAAAGAAGTAACAAAGTATTCAAGCAAAGTGTCTAGAGTGCCAACAAGTGAGAGCATAACACTAACACTCAGTTGGAATGATTTTTTTCTTTCTATATAATACTACCTAAGCACCCATGGGGAATTTAAATCAGTGACCTATCGCAAGGAGTGCCTTAACAGTACACCCATTCACCATCAATCCAAAGCCCCGTGGGCTTAACACTAACACCCAGTTGGAATGTTAAATACACTAGCAATTCTAGAATGGAAATGGGAATTTATTTCTATAGACTTTATTACTGAATTACCGAGAAATAGAAGCATTACTCTATTATGCTTGTAGTAGATAAGATAAGGAAAAAAACAAATTTCATACTTGTTAAGTCTACCTTTGTAACAACATAGATTTCATACATCTTTATGCGGGAATTTTTTCGGTTGCATGAAATACCAAAAATGGTGATATCTGACAGAGATGCCGAATTCACCCCTATATTTTGGGAAACATGTTTTGGAGGAATGAGCACACAAATTAATTTTAGTACTACCTACCACACCCAAACTAATGGAAAAACAGAACAGACAAATCAAATTTTTGAGGATATGTTAAGAATGTATGTAATGGAAAAACCTACTAAGTGGGAGGATTTCCTACATTTAGCAGAATTTGCTTATAACAATTGTTATCAAGCTTCCATAAACATGAGCCCTTTCAAAGCATTGTATGGAAGAAAATTCCATACTCCCTCATGTTGGAGTCAACCAGAAGATAGGTTGGTATTATGACCCACTGTGTTGTAAGAAATGGAACAGGTAGTGAAGAAAGTGAAGCATAATTTGAAAATTTCCCTAGATCGACAAAAACATTACATTGATTAAAAGAGAACACAGAAAGAATTAAAAGTAGGATAACATGCATATGTGAAAGTTTAACCAATGAAAAATAGTGTTACGCTAGAAACTTGTGCTAAATTAGCACCAAGGTTTTGTGTTCCTTTTGAAATTTTGGCTAGAGTTTGGCTAGTAGATTATTAGCTAGCATTTCCTAGCCACATCAAAGTACAAAATGTTTTTCATGTCTCCTTACTGAAAAAATATATTCATGATGAATTGATTGGAATGTGGTACGTGTGGAACCAGAAGGAGAATTCCAAGTAGAACCACTTCAAATGTTAGATCGAATAGAAAGCATGCTCCAGAATAGAGCCATCACCCAGGTTAAATTGCAATGGAAGCACTTTACCACAGAAGAAGCCACCTTGGAGATGGAGGTTAAAATGCGAGAAACATTTCCAGCATTGTTCCAAGAGGAATGGAACTTAACAAAAACATTCAGAATGGTGTTTATGTCAATGGGGGGAGGATGTAACATCCACATGACTTTCCTTTTTGAACATTTACTATTTTTAGACATTGAACTATTATTAAATTGAAAGGTTATGGAAGTCATGTTGAAACTTTATGTGATGATGAAATTATTATTTTATTTTAATTGAGTAATAAATAAATTGCTTGGAAATATTTAGGAAAGAGCACTATAGTTTAGAAGACTCCTTTCTAGCTTAGAAAAAGTTGTTGGTGGTCAATTCCACATGATGGACCTTCCCTAAAAGTCTCTTAAAAATACCTAGGAGAAAATAATTAAAATAAATTAAATTAACATAATGGAACAGAAAGGTTATGTAATCACTTAGTTGGAGATAAATAATAAGCAGGGTGGAATATCTATATCTATAAGCGACTATCTATGTACATGTAATGAAAATTTTATATGTTGAGCATGGGTATGCCTTCCCTCAGCAATTCATGAAAAATCCAAAATATCATAATATTATGTATTGTAATTGATGCAGGTCACCATCCACTTCGAAACCTCCTCATCACATTGTAAAGCATATCACTTGAAATTATCATTTTCGACTTCATTCTGTAGGGGGTAGTTGTTACAGATCCATTTGGGCACATCACTCCCAACATTAAGATTAGTATTTTTAGGGTTCATCAAACCCTAATTTAGTTGCTACATGCCCTAAACAAGTCATCACATTTCATTACATGTATATTATAACTTACATTTTGTAGCAAAATGAGGATAAATGTTAGAGGCTTCTTCTACAAGTACAAGCCTCTCACCGTCAAAATAATTGTCAATATAATAGAGATCATTTAATTGATAATGAGAATATTTCTCATGAAGCATTGGTGTTAACTTTTCAAGTTTCGTTTTCTTGGTTATTTCTACAATATCATTAAAGACATTATTGTGATATCTCAAGGCTATTATAAGGCTACGAAGATAGATTCATTGAATGAAACTTTGTCAGTTGGAAGGGAATATCAATCCTTTGTTTCTCACTTCTTCTTTGAACATAGATAGTCGCTTACAGATATAACTTAAATGGGTCTATATCTGTAAGCAACTATCTATGTACATGTAATGAAAATTTATATGTTGAGCATGGGTATGCCTTCCCTCAACAATTCATGAAAAATCCAAAATATCATGATATTATGTATTGTAATTGATGCAGGTCACCATCCACTTCGAAACCTCCTCATCACATTGTAAAGCATATCACTTGAAATTATCATTTTCGACTTCATGCTGTAAGGGGTAGTTGTTACAGATCCATTTGTTCACATCACTCCCAACATTCAGATTAGTATTTTTAGGGTTCATCAAACCCTAATTTAGTTGCTACATGCCCTAGACAAGTCATCACATTAAATGCCATCATTCCTGAAAGTTTCCTGGCATGAAGCCCTCCAGAAATGCCTTCTTGAGGGACTAGCGTAGCCTTGGTTAGGGATAAATGCGCTTCAGTGCAAGTACGCCCACATAAGTGTGCATTTAAGTGTACTTAGGCCCACTTTGACCTGTGTTGGGCGAGATTGAGTGAATTCTTCATAGGGTTATGGGAATATTCTTATCTTCTGGAGCATTCTAGAAGATTCCCACACTTATCATCTAATATGAGATCAAAATTGGATAGCGAATGAGTTAAGTAACCTCCTATCCTATCATCCTTTCCTCCATGGAAACTAACACTATGTTTGGAAGGCCATTCAATACACTCATTTATGACCAAACCACCTCCATTTTCCTATAAATTGAGCACTCATCTAAGTGATTAAGGGTTGGACTTTGAGAATTTGTAAGGAGATATTGTTGGTGTGAGGTTTGAGATTGTAAGCAAGTATTGTTATTCTGTCAGAGTGTTGTGCTTTTGATGTGATGTTGGATTGAGCTCAGGTTGGAGGAGTGACATTGGATCAAAATTCATGGTTGTAACTCTTCCTTCTACTTAATAAAGTTGTTTACACCTTTTCCCATATTCTTGTCTTGATGTATGATGATTATATGTGTAAATTATTTTAATTCCATTTGCTTATAGTAGATAGATCTCTTGATTTGATTGGTTTTTGTCCTCTATTTATGATTGCAGGTACTTGTTGAGCAGATTAAGTTCGAGGAGTGACATGAGCAATACAAAGGAGACAAAGGGAAAGCGAAAGATAACAAGTATGTCCCCTGTCTTATTTATCTTCTATAGAAAAAGGATAAATGCTTTAAATCTATTGTTCTAGGTGTAGCTACCCACCTAGGGAGATTGTATTTATCCGTAGATGTAAAATTCCACATAACAACAACTTAAAACATTATCTTTCCTCAATTTCTTGATTTTGATCTGAAATCCTTTGTCCCATCATCTTGTTCTTTTGTGGCATTACTCTGTTACCTCTTAATAGACCTATTACAATGTGAGCTTCCATCATACATCACTTTAGTATTTCTGAATTGACCTTTATGTGGGTTTCCATCAAGGACAACACATGCATCATAATGCCAACATTCCTATTGTAAATTCTCCTTCTATTGGTACTAGTGCTAGGGATCCAATGACCCACATTCTCTTCAATTTCTTCATCCTGAATGAACTTTCTTTCTACCATTGCTTCATTATTGACAATGTTAATTTCATTTCTTCCCTCTTGAGTAATATTCTTATAGTATATAATTATTCAGTTCTCAAAATTAATCTATGCATCAGTTTGAGGATGTCCCCTAGGGCCATGATGGCCCCTTGTAATCTAGTTGGCACTAATGTAATAATTTTGGGAGGTGTACTCATAGTGGTTGTAAGGAGGAAAGCTAGTGGGGGAGAGGGAGATTGGATAGAAATCAAAGGTGCTTACAATAGAGGGTGGAGGGTTGTGATCAGAAGAGGACACCAAAATCACACTACTAGGAGACTAAACAAGAGGGAGAAAGTCTAGATGGTGGGATTACTCTCCTAGAGAAAAGGAATTTGTAGAGATAAGGTCCACAAGTACGAATACCACTAATCCATAAATGGATTGAACATTATAATCCCAAACTAAGAAAAATTCCATGTGGGGAGTAAATGGGGAAGGACTAGGGATGCAATATGGCTCTTCCATCCACAATGCCAAGGAATAAAGCAAATAAAAGTACAAATAAAAATGATAGATTGAGAGAAAAAAAGGGATTTTCTTAGCTTATATAGAGAAAGAAGTGAATGTGGTACTAAAGGATCATGTTGCTTCATATTACCTAATCTATTTCCAATTTGAGAATCATAATAAAAGTGGGAGAATACAATGCACAGAGGTGAGAAACCTAGTACCAACTCCAATAAACTTGAATCGTGTTACATGTGTAGGGGATTGTAGCATGGTGAGAACTATCCTAGTTGTATAAGGAGAAGTGAAGGGGGATGACAATGGATTATTGTTTTCCTTCAGTGATGAAGGTGACACCCCCACCTTTGGAATTTTTAACATCATATTTAGAAATAGGAATAATTCATATTTTTTTCTAAGGCTTTGAATCACCCAAATTGATTATTAAGTTAAAAAACGTTATCATCATGATGGATGAGACTAGAGTTCTCAATTTTAAGGAGTTTTTTGCCGTAATCTTTGATTCTTTTAGATCTCATTGTTTCTATAAACCTCATCGCAACTTTAATGTCCCCCAAGGTGAAAATTTCTATTGTTGTAAAAGTATGAATGTTATCTAAAAAAATAGGCAATCCATAAAGGTTTTTAAGCTAGTAATTCTAACTAGGGTTCATAAACATATTATTTATTTAGAATTTCGAGATAGAATTTTCCTCCAAAGTATTTTAGGTTCACATATTTTCATTTCCTTATATTAATTTTGGCGTTGTAATTATTTATTTTGATATCCCTAGGAGATTTATCATGATTATATGATATATTTTCTAATAATATTGCAATATTCTTAATTTTTAGAGCCATATCTTATTATTGTTCTCAAATAAATTTCTTCTTTTCAAAGCATTATTATTTTTATGAGTCTATAGTTTCATTTTACTATCAACATTGAGTTAATGTTAAATTAATAAGCATTTTTCACCAAGTAAACCTCTTGGGAAAGCCAACGGATGTTTCCATATTAATGGATGGCATCCCTAGTAAATGCATAGATATCTACTATTACATCCCACTCACACGATTCACTTTCAAAAGCCATGGAATAGCTTGTTTACTCATGAGATACTAAAAAATAATATTAAATCAATATTAAGAATACCTCTGAAATTTCTTAGTTGGACCTCCTCCAAATACATTTTT
>Ga0181464_1000013_pt2 | contig 19356 bp, 9 predicted proteins | sample InSIn2gowninarea_FD_119074 | JGI IMG/M metagenome (GOLD analysis project Ga0181464, IMG submission 119074) | Clean room microbial communities from NASA Spacecraft Assembly Facility at Jet Propulsion Laboratory, Pasadena, California, USA -... ...
CTCTCCTCTCCTCTCCTCTCGATGGCGGCCTTAACAGTCGAGCATGCTTACGCATCCTTTTGGTCGAGTCTGCTTACGCATCCTTATTAGTCGAGCGTGCTTACGCACCCTACCGGGCCTCTCCTTAACAGTCGAGCATGCTTACGCATCCTGAAATAGATTTCATACGATGCGGTATCAGGCCTTCTTCCAGTTAGAGAAACCTGACAAAAGCCAGACCAGTTTTCCGAGACCTGACAAAAGATAGGGAGGGCGGGGCTCAGGTTCGGGGTATGGCGGCCCAGTGATAGATACCTCCCTTTGGAAAGAAGTAAGGCTCGGCGCGCTTTGATCAATCCCTCCCCAGGTGAGATCAGTCCAAGAGCTGGGGAGCTGGTTCCGCTGGGCTCAGGGAGTAGGGAGGCCATTTCCAGGAGTGGGAAAAGGGCCCGGGAGGGAAGGAAGCAAAGGCATCCCCATACTACTATGGGCATGATTCGATTAGGAATGAAAGATTGTCCTCTCTTTGTCAGATCGGAGTGCTACTATTATATATGTCATTTCATACATGTCAATAGAGCCAAAATCCCACCATCAAAGGGCGGGCATGATGAGATGGGAGGTATAATGAGGTTCCGGTATGATGGGCTGGAAGATGGGAAGATGGGGGAATGGATCCTTTGCTCTTCGAGCAAGAAAGAGTTGCTCTTCGAGCCGGAGGCCCTGACTCTGTCTCTTCGAGCCAGAGAAAAGAACATATATAGTATAGGCTCTTCGAGCCAGAGAAATGGCGGAGGTTTTCACAGATTTCCCTAATAATTTGGCCCCACGAGGATGCGCAAGCAGGCTCGACCGCTATTTACCCACCCACCCCAATCCCCGGAGGCGGAGGTTTGTCAAGGTTTCCCTCCTATTCTTGCATCTTAAGGAGGCGGAGGTTCAGGCTAAAGAACCTCGCCCGACGATCGAGCAAGAAGAAAATGACCAGCCATAAAATCCAGTCCATCCAAGCATGCCATCCAATCCAATCCCATTCCATTCCAACAGAAACCAGCAACGGAGAGGGAACACGGCGAAGAAGGGAGCAGAGAAAACGGTGACGGTGAAGGTAACAACCTACCATCTCAGATGCATGTTTTAATAAAGCAAACGGCCTATTGTTTATCTGGGTTCATATACATAATTTCCACTGGAAAAAAGAAATCTAAAGAAACCTGTCTGTGTTGTCAACTTTGTTCTTTGTGGGCAGCAACGTATAGTCTGGCTTGTTGGTTGTTGTATTGAAGTGAGCCCGTATGTCTAACCCTTGGTCTAGAACTAATAGTGTTGGATGCGACGTATGTATTGAAATCGAAGTAAGCAATGGTCTAGTCTGGGTCTGGATGTCATAAACCTTCCGGATGGGGATGCACCAACCCTTGTCCTCCTGTGTGTGGGTATGCCCTGAACGTTCCTTGATTCTGGAAGCACTGAACGTAGCTGGGGTTTGTGCGAATAGGGTGCTGTGTGAATGAATCAATCGTCGTATCTGGCTGACCGGGTGAAGCTCGTCCCCCCGACAAGAGCTCGATAGTGCTACTCTACTCTACTTTACTACCCCACTAAGATTCCTGAGGTTGGGTCATAAAGGCGGTCCGACCAAAAGGTTCTATGGGAAGCCCCGCCCCGTCGTCCAACGAGTAAGTGTGGGGACTAAGTGGGGGGGTAAGGAGTCACTAGAGGTTGGTAGTAAAAGTAAAGAGAAGCAGGCAGCAGGGGCGTAGCGGGTTAATAGTTAAGGTTCTAAGTGCTAACCCAAGCAAGCGCGTCTAATAAGAAAGTAGGGTGAGGCACGGAGTGGTAAAGGAAACATGACAGGTTAGGTCGTTAATTTAAGTAATCAAGTGGGCGGGCTTAAAAAGGTAATAAGAATGTTCAAAGTGCCAACCAACGTCCCTCCAATCTAAGAAGTTCTGGTAGTAGTTCCGCAGTAGGTATAAACGCTATCCGGTTCATATTGATCGAGGTGGAAATCCGGGTACCTGGCTGGGGTTATATAGTTCCCCGGCCGGTGAAAGTACGAGTTCTTTATTGCCAACCAGCCAGTCAGCCAGAAAGAAAGCTAGACATACAGTCAGACAAAGCTAGCCAAACAGCCTTTCTTTCCGGAACCATCTGTCCCCTGCCTGCCCGATGAAATGGAGCTCTGTCTGTCCTAGCACTCAAGGCGCATAAGACCGACTGCACCTCGTCCGGTCCGGATAAGGCGTCTGGAGACGGAGAATCCGTGGGTTATTGGGTATCCCATAGGGTAGGGCCGGGTCCGGGTTTAGTGGTATTGTTGAGTGAACCTTAGCGATCGATCCAAAGGAACATCTCTATCTCTTACTACTTCACTTAGCTAACGAACTAAGAAAATTAGAATCCTACCGGTTGTCACCATTAGGGGTTTCCATCCCACCAATGGGCCGGGTGGGTTAGGGGTTTGGTCCTTTGGATCGGCGCCATTGGACCTGAAATAAGTAAGTCCAACTCTTAAGCAGCCCCGGAATGAATGGAACTGGTGTTTGCCCCTACAGACGGCCAGTCCAGACGGCCTGCACAGTAGGTTCCGGAAACAGACAGTAAGCGGAACCCAACAGCTAACGTATGACAGTTATGCTATTTAGATTCTCGAAATAATACTAGACAATGAAACGCATACCCGACCGAAGGGAGGAAAACTATAGCTACTAAGGAGGCAGGCGGAGAGTGAGCTCACTTACTCAAGCAGTCCAGCCCAGCCCGACCGTAAGGAATCTCGACTGTTTCTGGTTCCCGGCCCGACCGAACCCCGACCGACAGACAGTGAGTCATCAATGAGGCGGACAGATAAATGAGATTCTTATTCCTTCTGCAAGCATTTAAAGGCACCAGCGTAGGGAGGTGCCGGCGCTCGTGTAGAGATGCTAGATTTCTGCACTTTCTTTCTCGGAGTTGTGGTTCATCTAGATATAGATGATCTACTCGGTTATGACAGAGAGAGTCTTATTATCTAATAACGAACTATCCATCCTCTCCCTATCGGCTCCGCCCCTGCAGGCAGGCAGAAAAGATGGTCATTCCTACTCACTCGGTAAGGAATTCCGAACCGGCCGGGGGAAACATACGACCAGGGAGAGCATAGGGAGGAAGCGTGATCTACGGATCTCAATAAATAAGGGCCAGAATGAAACAAAAGGGATAGCCACATCCGGCTCTGTGAGAATGAATGCCAAATGAGATTATTCCTTCCTCTCCTTATTCTTGCATGGGGGGATGGGGAGGGAGTATGCCAATATGATCTCCCATCCAGTTGGTACTTGTGCGCTCACTTCACTCACTATACTCTAGATTATATCTACCCACCCTCACTCAGTCCTATTTCGTATCTAAGAAGTTAATGAAGCTCTTCCCAGGTATCTAATGGTGAGAGTTATCATCTGACAACGTAAGTGGGGAAGGGATAATGAATGACTCCCTCCCTCATGGTAGTTAGTAAAGTAGCCAAGCGGCCTAGTGCCTTGAAGACCTTGACCCTTCAGGCGGCTGGCGCAGGCATATCGTTGTGAAACTCTACTCCTTCGAAGCCTAACGCTAACATCTAAGTGTGTAAAAGCCCTGGTTTCACCCTTCACAACATGGTGTCGAGTGACTTGACTTGAAGCCGATGGTAATTGGTGGGCGGCCCCTACGCCCACCTTACGGCTATCCTAGAAACCCCTCCCTAGCGGGCGAGTGACTCAAGGGTGGGGTGCACGCTAGTGTCTTAGTTCGTTCCGAACCTCGACTTTCGAGACCCTTTCGATACTTACTCTACTATATGGTAAAGGAGATATTCTATATGTATATCCCGCTTGATGGGGGACGACAAAGTTTAGATCTAGCAGACCACAAACACCATAGGGGTGGCTCACCCTGTTGCCCTATTGGTTGCATAGGTAGGCCCATAGCCTGGCATAGGTCCTAGTGGGTCCTCTACCTTACGGTAGGTAGCGGAAGTAGCGCTTGTTGGAGGGTTTTGGTATGTTTTGGCCGAAAGGAAAAAGAAATCTATTAAGGGATGACCTTTCGAACGATTTCATATATATCATACTATAGAAGAAGGCATAACGAATCACTGTGTTTAATAAATTGAATCGCTGGGGTCACCCCAATATCTCTAGATATATATATTAGACCGTTCTACCTTTGAGGGCCATCGGGGAAGGGGCCCCACAAACAAGGGATATCAAATCAAGTCAGGGAGCACACCAATAAGTATTCCGTGGGGGCATATTCTACAAACAACATCACAAGGGGATTCATTTCACATAGGGGGGGTCACCCCTTATTTCTATTCCTACCAGATAAGCCGGTCTTACACACCACGTACGCCGCCTACAGTTAGAGCCGCCATCCAATAGAGGGAGGTTGGTAGGTAATAGCAGCCGCCACAGAAAAGATAGGGAGGTCCAACCACGTCAACATATAATGATAGTGAACCACTTATGACAACGTTCATCCACTCGAAATGGATTCGCCCGGGGAAGACACAAGAACAACCCTTCTTATACCCATCCTATTACAAACATCGCAGCGAATCAAATCTTCCATTAGGTAAGCCAACCACGCCTAAGAGGATCTTCAGACGCTAACAATTCCCTTGCACTCGGAAGCGCAAGACCCTCCGGACCTTCATATCCTCACAATTCACAATTTCCTACCTTAAATAAGAGGTAGGGCTTTGATTATCCCTTCTTTCTACCATCGACTCTAAGGGGAAGTCATACTATCACAAGTACCCTCATCCAATGCTCGAGATGACAATCCCAGAGACACACAATATTGGGCGAGCGGGGAGATTGGCCATCGTCCTACATCCGTAAAGACACAGGATAGATTTATGGTTACGCCTTCAAAAATGGCATTTAGTAGAATAACGCAACCCGTTCTCATAACCTGCCACGCACAAGCGGTATTACTACAATTTGGTCAGATTTGAACGTTCACTATATAGAATTATGCCGTGGGAACGGTGACCCTCCCATCACTCTTTATTCCCAATCGGGTAAGATACCCCAATGACAAAGATCCACCACCCACTACAGCTGGTTAATCATATACGATTCTTTCAAACTGAAATTGAAGGCTAACCGGAGGCATAAGAGCCCTACACAAATATAGCTGGCTCACATACGAAAGGACGCCCACCAACATTTTGGATCCCGATAATCCCTCGTGGAGAAAGGAAAGTTTTTGACCTTCTGGCTGGGATAACTCCAGAACCTATGTGTCAAAATTCTCCTAATTGCAAGCCATAAAGGATGTTCCATTTATAGCAAGGCTGTAATGTCACTCTGTCTGAATAAGCCAGGAATGAAAACAAAAGACCCACAAACTCTCCATGTCATAGGTCAGCTTGCTAATCTCATGCTAGGGAAAGTACTTATTCAAAAATATTCTGCTCTGGGCAGCCCTGTAGTGAGCATCCATAAGGCAGATCAACTTATAAAAACACCTTTATTTACTTAGGGGCAGTTATCAATGTAATGACAAAATACACCTTGGAAAAACTGTGACTCCAAAGACTCTTTAGGTCGACCCCCACTGTCCTCCAGATGGCTAATAGATCTATTGTCAAGCCAGAAGGGATTCTGATTCTAGAGGACATTCTAGTCTCAATAGACTCCTGGGAGTACAAAGTCTACTTTATGGTCCTGCAAACCAAATCTGGATTAGGAGGAAACCCTCTCCTGGACAGTCGAGCGTGCTTACGCACCCTCACCATATGAATAGTGAGTGACCCCTAAATAATATAGGGCCCTTTGATTCTTGGAAGACCCTGGCTGGCAACAGATGATGCTTACATCAGCTGTAGAACATGTGACATGACCATTGGAAATGGTCAATCCTACAAAAAGCTTACTCTATTCCCTCCAACCAAGCCATTCCTAGAGGCTGCAGAACCATTGTGGGTTGAAGGTAAATGAAACATATTGAAGGGGAGTTGATGGAAGTTAGGAAATAAATCATCATGGAGATTCTTTAAGTGACAAAAATTAGGTCATGATTAAGTATTCTCCTCTTGATCTTGTCTGGCTATGCCATTATATCCTGCAAGAGTTTCATTACTGGCAGCTCTAGTTGAACTGGTAAGACCACTTCCATACAATAATATACCTCTCTCTCTATTGTTACACCTTAGCATAAAACACTTTCTTTTGGGGACATATACCGCGGGAAGGAGAAGAACCCGGCGGTAAGGAGCATCATATTTCTTTCTCTATTGGTGCACCTCACACTACTACGTTGGCAGTAGTCCGTCCGTTGTTGCCGTATTCGTAGTAGCTGCCGTTGCCGTATCCATTGTTGCCGTCGTTGTTGCCCTTGCCAACGCCGATCAACATGAACATCAACATTGAACCCATATCCTCCTGGGTGTGTGGTGCTATGTCTGGCTTTCGGGGGGGCTTTGTGTTCTGCTATAACTGGTGCTCAATGCGCAGGTGATGAATAACCCCCCTGTTTGTTCCGTATCGTTAAGTCAAAGGGGAAAGTTGAAAGGGGAAATGGGGCTTGGGCAGGGTAACTGAAAGGGGAAAGTGTATCTGCCCTTGCCAACGCCAATCACAATCAAAATCACAATCAACATGCCTTGAAAGGGTGGGGTCAATCACAATCAAAATCACAATCAACATGCATTGAAAGGGTGGGGCCAATCAACATCAACAATTGAAAACTGGACTTGCATTGTGGAAACATTGTACGTCAAGCATATACCTCATTGTGGAACCTCATGCATGGATCTCTACGTGTAACCTAATAGAACCCTCATCGAGTCACCTTATTCATTGTGTAACGTAACCACCTAATGACCGAGTCACTTCATCGAACTTAATGTGTCAACTCTTCTACGTGTAGCTTAGGAGTATCCGGATTATTCCCCTTCGCCGTGGCAACCGACTGGTCTTCTGACCGGTGGGTCTGGACTCCCCATTGGCAACAGGGTGTATTGACTAGTTAGTGGTAATCGAGACCTCCTGTGACTGATGGAGTATCGGCCATGTATAGACCAGTGAGGACGGGCTAGGGTATTTGCAACCATAAATCGGCACTCACTGACTGACCGGGGATCTCCTATCGGCGGACATGCATAGATCGGTGGGAAATGATGGTCTTTCTTTCGGGTATTGTAAACCATGGCACCTCCTCCTCCTGGGGATCTACACTTGGCATAAAGTACCGGCATCGAATGAATAAACACCTGTAATCGAGTGACTAAACACCTTGGACTACCGGCATCGGAATATCCACGTGGGCTCAACTCTTGTGATCAAGTACCAGCATCGACTACCAACTATTGTATTGATAGCATTGAAGCCTGAATCGAGTAGCGGCATTGAGTAGCGGCAGCAATTGGAACCCTATGACTGAGACTAACTCACTCGGCCCGTACCGTCTGTACCATCCGTTGGACTACTCCACCTCTGTATCTGTTGGCAATCAATCGAATCAATCAATGGCCATCCTGTGGTGCGCCCCTCTATAGAGAATATTGATCAATCAAGAACTATAAAGCATCATCCCACCTCCTTATCGTCGACCACCGGTTATTGGGTGACTTTCTGGCAATGCCCGAGCTCCTGTCAATATCTGTTGTTTATGGGCGTATGCTGTAGTAACTAAGGTTCCTTAGGGGTAAGTGAGGTCTAGTTCGAGGTCAAGGGTATAGGGTATAAGTCTGGCTGCTTATATGGAACTGATTGGCACTGAGGGGCTATTGAAAAGTACTACCTCCTTATGGGCGACCACCCCCTGTGAACGAGACTGTTTATCTGCGACCACCTCCTGTCAAGTACCACCTCCTTATGGGTGACCACAAGAAATGCCCTCCCCTGTGGCAACCAACCAACCTACTGGGAATGACCAGTGGGGAATGAGGTTCTTTTCTCGGCAAGGCCTCCTTCCTGTCTCTCGGGACCTCCTTCCTGTGTCTATCGGCACCTCCTGTGACTTAGGTTCTCTCGGCTGACAGGCACCTTGTGGGACTGATGGGCTCTCGGCTGCTTGGCAGTGACCGGTGTATGGGCTCTTCTCAGCTCTCGTCAATGATATACGGCAATGAGGTTCAATGGGTATCAACTGTCAGTGACCGGTGGGGAATGAGGGGCTATTGGCTGTTTTTCAATATGAGGTGTGCTATGTGGGGATGTCCGGCTTGTATGTTGGGCTGTGTTTATGCTCATTCAGTGGGGCTATGTTGGCTATGTGGGGTGGCCCCTTCCCTGTGTACCGTCCCGTAGTTCTTCCCGTGTTGGGTGGATGTGTATTCGGGAGGAGTTAGATTAGACCTCCTCGATGGGGACGATAGATTGTATCTCGATGGGGAGATCTCTATATTAGCCCTCGACGGGTACGTGAGATTGGATTGTATTGGGAGTTATATAAATGAAAGTAGAAAGAAATCTAAGCATTGAGTGCCTCAACACCTGGATCGAGTGTATAAACACCAGTATCGAATCTTGGATCGATTCCCGGCATCAAGTGAATTACAACCAGTCATCGAGTGCATAACCACCTGGCTCGACTGCATGGAGTGACTGAACACCATACTATTAAGAAGAGGACCAGGGACTCTGTAACTCATGCATAATATGGAACCGGGTTGCTACCTTGACTTTTTATGGATGAACGGGAGAAACTGAAATAGATTTTTGGTCAACTGCTTTTCCCCCTGCTGTTGGTTCGGGTCCGTAAACCGCGGAGAGACTTCTGGTTCTCAGTCTGGATATGCGACTTCAGGGTCTACTGGTCTTGACTATCGACCATCCGTATTTGGATTTGGGTCTGATGGATATGAAACGACTGGGCAGGTTCTTGGGTGAATCAACGGGGCTGCTTATGCCTCTCCTGCTGTTTACTCAGAGGCTACTTTTGCAGGGTAATAAACTCTTCGATATGGATATAAAAAGGATGCCAGGTGAGGCCATTACTTACTCTGCTTCTTCTGCCTTTCTTACTGCTACCTTAGCTGCTGGAACAACTGGAACTGGACTGGCTGGGTCAAAACCTATTATAGATTGCTTAAGGCTGCCTGGCACTGGGGCATCGACTTGGTCAATTACTGGTTTAAGGTTCTCCGCTGTAGATTGATTGGTTCGTAGCTATTGATTTCCCTCTTACGCTATTGCTATACAACCCTTACTTTTATATAAGTGACAGCGCACCTCTGGACTACGGGATAAGGGAACTACGCCTTCCGGCCTAATACGGGCTTCGCTTTCGCCTTCCTTCAAGTTTTCCCCCTACTTGTTTATTACCCAAGAGAGAGGGCTTTCGATAGGGATTTGATAAGATTGCCTGAGACTTTCTTTTCCATTGATTTCCGCTCCGGGAAAGAAAACAGAAAGAAAAAGTGCCTATTCCTTAAAGCAGCCCTCGGGACCTCGGCTGCCCAGAGCCAAATCAATCCCTAAGTGACTCTTCTTTATCCCGAGCTTGCGAGGGCACTTTCATTTAGGGTGGGGACTCTCGGAGGAGAAAGAACCTCCGGAAGAGATTCTTTCAGACACAGAAAGACTTTAGGCTTCATAACCACAGAATTCATAGATGAATAAACGACGCATATCTTCTTTGCTTTCCGGTTTTTAGAAGCAAGAGGAAAGAAAGATAGAATGAAGAACTAAGATTGAATGAACTACAGCTACAAACAGTTAGTTTCACTAAAGCTTGTACGGCTAGTCATTATAACACTACAGAGAAGAAGAACTACAGACAGTTTCAGTTCAGAAATAAGCTCCCCTCACTAATCCCCACAGTGCGGGAAGGAAAAACAAGGTCCCGGAGGGGCTTGCGCTTCCTAGTGCAAGGATAAGAGTCAGCCCGCTAGTATGATAGATCAATTTGATAGATATTGATTGGCAGCCTACTTCAGTTTCCAAGTGGCTGGTTCCCCCATATTATTGAAGGTGTATCGCTAGTTCATGAGGCGTTCAAAGCTTTGGAATGGGAAGCGAAGCTTGAAATAGAGAAAAAGTAGTACTAGCTGCTCAAAGGTTGAGTCTAGCCCCACGCCCAATATCAATAGTAGGGCTACTATACGAATTGATTATTTGGCTCTATGTAAAGGTTTCATAGATGCTGTACCCTCCTAATCCTTACTGGCTGAAGGTAAGGCACTCAATAACCAGTTGGTTGAAGGCAGTAGTAAAGGAAAGGATATAACCAGGCGGATGCTCGTAAATAAAGGTTTCATAGATGCTGTACTTCCTAATCCTAGCTGGCTGCTTCATCAAAGAGTTGTTGGGCAGCACTCCATGCTGCTAGGTTGAAGGGTAGTTAATAGAAGCTTCCCCTACTGATATTCTTCCTGGCGGAATGGGTTGGTTGGTAAAGAATTCCTCTCCTAGGTTTAAGGCAGTAAATCAAGTCAAGGGTAAGGTTGTTTCATGCCCTATCATCCATGCCATGCCGGGTGGTTCTATAGTTATACCTCCCTAAGATTCATTCATCCAAGTAGTATAGTCTAGGTATCCAGATGGGCAGCAGGTAATAAGTAAACACAGAAGGTAAGGGTAAAGGGTTCATAGCACATGCCGTCCTCATCCTGGTTGAGTGAATTGGTCAGGGATTCTATCATCCTAGGGTGAAGTCAATAATAGATGGGGAAAGTTGGGCTGGTATAATCCCGACCCGCTAAGATAAGGGATAGCGCAGTAGCCTTACTAAGATTCATTCACCAAAAAAGTGGTATAGGGCAACCAGGTCTTAAGGGCAAGTAGTTAGTAAACACTGAAGCTAAGAGGTAAGGGTAAGTTTGTTTCATGCCGTCCGTGCTTCTAATCGAATTCTAATCGAAGGTAAGTAGCCGTCCCGCCCGACTAACTAACTAAGAGCGCTTGCTTCTTCATTAATCTAAGCAACATAGGTATAAAGGTTCTAGGGTAAATAGTAAGTGTGAAACCAAAGGCATGGAATGGTAAAAGGGTGAATAGCTCTAGTGTCTCCCCCCTGGCTCTTCCTGGCTTAAGCGATTAGTAAGGGCCATACTCCTCCATAGGTTGTTGGTGTAAGGGGTAAGGGGTAAGCCGTCCCCTACATAGATTCTCCTTACTGAAAAAGAGGTTGTTCATTATAACTCCATCCCATGTCCCAGGGTGTAAGGCAATAAGAGAATGGGTAAGGTCTAATCCCGACCCGCTAAGGGTATATAGTGCATTAGCCCTACCTAAAGCATTCCTGGCTAAAGGAATAGGTTGGGATGACTCTATCTCCTAGGCTGAAGGCAGCGGAAAGGTAAAAGGAAAGGTGATCCGGTTCTGAAAGGGAAAGTAGCCCTCCGCGCTCACCTCCAATAAAGAAACCACCTCCAGGACCTCCGAGTCCACCTAGGAACATGGCGGGAGCTAATCCACCCACTCACCCATGGTTGGCCCAAGATGCAGTTGCCATCGCAGGACCTCAACATGATTTGCCTAAACATCCTGAGAGGCCTACTCAATTTGATCCTGACAAAGGAGAGGGAAATATGTTCAAACCTCCGCCAGTGTCACTTAGTCGTAACCATAGACTGAAGTAGGATTCATGCATGCCTAATGACATATGCCCATATCGGAACATTCATGACAAGGTTATACCTTTCCTGCTCCTGCCAATAGGTCGATCAGTCACCACCTTCCTTCCCCGATAGGGATCTTTTTCTTTCCTCCCCTGCTAGGGTGAACAAATACTGGGACTATGCTTCTGGGAGGACCTATTCTCTCACTGCTTGCTTCTGGGACGTCCAATTTCGCTTGCCCCTGGGAGGACCTATTTCCTATGCTTGCTCCTGGGAGGACCTATTTCCTATGCTCCTGGGAAGGTCCTAAGCCCCGAACCTTAGCCCTACTTATTACGTCACTAAGAAGCTTGCCTTTTGACTTGCCCGAGGATGCGTAAGCAGGCTCGACCATAAGCCCCCCCCACCCAATAAGTAAATTGAACCTTGAAGAGAAATCCTACAGGCCGACCTAGCCTCGGGTTATTGGACAGCCCCATGTCGGATTACCAGATAGCCCCTGGCCTATTCTTTGTGCCCTAGACATTCAGCCGTTATAGTCGTACGCAAGAGTATACAAAGGGAACTCAAAGTGCGGGTTCAAGGGAGCTATGTCTTATTACATCTCTGTAAGTGCTGCTCCTTAGCCAAAAAGCCTTTCGAGAGTTTACGCAAAGTTCCCAGTGTGCGCTAGGAGGTTTAGTTCATATTAGGCAAATTGTAGGCCTCAGGGGAGCCGTGCCCAAGGAGAAAAACACCGGTACAGGAAGGAACCCTCACCTGACATAGGAAGCTTAGGAGGGAAAAAACAGCCTGCCTCCAGAGAAAACGTCAGCCTAGGTCCAGTAGACGTGTGTAAGGCCAGGCACAACCCACCTATTCTCAGTCGACATATAACCCAATAGCCTCCTATTACCAAACTTGATCAGACATACATATCACCCAAGAAACCACTATTTGAAGTGCCTTACCGACAAGACCTTCCTTAGGCTAGTCATCCTCCTAGCCTAGGCCTTCAATCGGGTTATCCCCTCCCAGGATGACTTATAGCGGGCCCTACCTATTAGAACCTCTTAGTCACCCTACTTTCCTAGTCCTTCTATTAGCCCCTTCAATCGCACCCTATCAGCCTAGTAACCCTCTAACCCTTCTAGCCTAGTTCGAGCTTTAGAAACTCCTAGTGAACTTCTAGAGTCTGCCTAGACTGTTCCTTTAGTGGACTTTTATGGCTATGGCTGCTTTACCTCATCGGGGGGCCAAAACTCTCGTTTTTCGTTAGGCAACTTGATGAATTCTCGCATTTCTGGAAATGGATGGCAGTTCTAGAGTTCGGCAAGGCAGAGAGCGTAGAGGGAGTGAGGATAGAGAAGAGATAGTGAGGCAGGACAGTGATAGGGTGCTGGGTGGAAGAAACCAATTCTATAGCGGCCATTTCGTTCTAGGGCCAATGAAACGCGCTGCAACGCCACTTTCACCCTTTTCAAGCCATAGACCTTCGGCACCCCCAAGTGGCATTTGATCTTTCTCAAGTCGATGTTTCACGATAATGCATAATGACATATATAATGACTGGAATAACTTAGCGGTTGGACAATTCCACACCAATCGGAAAGGTTGGGGTTATTGACTCGAAAGCGTTTCAAGACGTCTTCTTCCTGCCTCTGAAATACCAATCCAACCAACGCATCTTCCCCTCAGACCAGAAGAAACCCACATGCACATAATCACTATACTTCTTTATCACTTCCTACTTCGTTAAGCCTTTACACCAATACTCTTTGCAAATATGGCGGTGGTGGCTCTCTTTCTTTATCTTCCTTCTCCCCCCCCCCTTTGGTGGTGGGCGGCATGACTCATATTCTTATTCTCCTAATTGGCAGGTTTTTTTATGCATTGGTTGGTTGCTCTCAGCACAACATGTTGGTAGAATTAGAGGTCTCCTTGGGCTTTGTGATATCATCTTAGAATTCCAACCCGACCTTCCTTCTCCGCCAATAGGGAGAATCTTTTGATTCCCGGCCTGCCTTCCGGATCAAACTAGATTGATACCACTCCGTGCCTTCCTCTTAACACGTCCGTTCTGCAATAATCCTAGAGCCTTGCCTCCTATTGACCCCCCACATGAATAGATATAAGGTCCCCAGGACCAGTTTCATTCGAAGCGATTGATCCTCGTCCAATCAAGAAGGAAGACGAAAAGCTATTCCATACCTCGGAAGATGACCAGCCATTCCATGCCATCCAGCAATCGATCATGGAGAGCTCGGGGCTATGACAGATCAAAACCAATTCTAAGACCATTTGAGCGCGCTTACGAAACACTTTCAACTTGGGTTCCAACCTCTCTATCTTGAAATGCCCGCCCATATTTGCACGTTGTAGCGTTGACTGATTTCATGCGGGTTATGCCTCACCCTCCCTCTCTTGACCGCAGGGCCGTATTGCAGGTATCCATTTTCAGAATCGCTCATATAATCAATATGAAATGTGAATAGGCCTACCCTTTCAATAATGTGAAAACGCCTGGCTGGCTCTGGCAGCAAGCATAATATTGTATACAACATATTTCGATCAATATCCCATGCTTTCCGTTGGTAAACGACTAACCAACGACCTCCAACCCTGTATGTCTTTTTCCCGATACCTTGCTTGCTTGGTACGAGAGTCTTTTTCTCATATTGGACGATTGAATAAATAGAACAAGAGAAATGATGCCCCAACCTGTGCTTGTTTCATCTGGTATCTGTCCATTCATCAATCAATCCATGCAGTGCTAGTACCTGTGTCAGTTTGTTTTGTTCTTTCAGCTTGGACCTGCCCGCCGTTGTTCCAGTTTCATATTCCAGTCCTTTCGCGCCTAGTTCCATATCCATAGGAAAAGGTGGTGCTTGTGGCATCGAGTCAAAGCAACAGCCAGCAGCACCTGTAGAGGCAGGACCAGGTCCAGATCAGTTATAACGAGGGCATCCATCGCTCCATATCTTTTTTCTTCTGGCAGAATCCAACGAGTGGTTGTTCCTGTGCCACCCACTTCCTCCATTCATCGTGTAGGCTGACCCATTCCCTCCCTAAAGGAAGGGCTGTATACTGGTACCTTAAGTTCAGTGTCTAGGCCTGAGCCTTAAAAGGGGTCGGAACTCAAAGTCTATCTGTAAAAGCACCCACCTCTGGCATATCCGTAGTTGCGCATCCGTATATGGAGCCGGGAAGTTACGGGCTTTTAGCCAAAGGTACAAGTGCTCTATACCTCTGAGCTCTTCACTGGGCGGGTAAGAGAGCTTAGAGGGAAGGGCCTTTAAGCTGCTATTGCCTTGGCACCTGGCATTTTCACTACTGAAAGGGTGGAAGTGAGGATACGAACTTGCTCTATTTTACAAGAGAAATGAAGTAAGAAAAGGTGGCGTCTATCGAGTTATCCTACGTGAACCCGTTCCATCGAGATGGTAATTTCAGTACTGAAAGGTGGCGTCTGGCAAGACTTATCGGACCTATCGAGATGGTAAATTCAGGAAGCAAAGGTGGGGCCTATAGTGGCTACCCCGCCCATTCCTCAGTTGACCACCACCCTAAGGAGCAAAGCTAACACCAATACCTTTTCTAGCTCTCTATTTCTTCTCAAAGAGATATAACCCTACCCTCTAGCTAGCAATTTGAGGGGAAGAGAAATCAAGTCAATTCGATCAAGTCACAATGAATACCGTAATGACATATATAATTCATTACCAGCGATCTCATACGAAGAGAAGTGAGAATCGATCTCAGAGTTGGTCGAAATGAATCGATCTCTCTCTCATTTGCATCATGTCAGATCTAATCATGCTAAGTGCTCAAGCGTAATTACGTATATAACGAATGAATGCATAATGACATATATAATGATATAGATATATCTTTGTATACGATATTACGCTTTAAGGCTCAACCATCATCCATTTGAGTTTCCCATGTATTTGGGATTTCATCCTCATCATTGTCATGTACCTCGTCATACAATATAGAGAACTCTTAGTCCTAGGGTATCTCACCATAAGGCACTTTTTCTGCTCCCATGAACTACCTTATTCTCCGCCAAGCCCTCATTTTCTAATATAGAAAGCTATCATCCAACACTTCCTTTCTCCTTTCCTCAGTCGGGGCTTTCAATTTCATGTTTGTCTAGTGTATTAGACTTTCTAGAGGCCATAAAGTAAAGAAAGACAACTCTCCTTCCTATACAGTACTTGTAGAAGACCTGTGCTCGAAGGAAGGAAGCTAGAATCGCGGAAAAACAGGCCCATTCGAGTCGATCTTACCAAAAGCGAGGGTCAGAAGTGGCTTGTTCAAAAAAAGTGCCTATTCAATCGACTTGATGAACTAACTACCCGGAAAAGAGGAGACCTCATGTTCAGTCCATTTGATTTAAGGCACATTTGCTATACCGTCAGCGTGCACGTGCAAGCCATCCTATGAAAAGCAACCATTACAGCCAGAAACTCCCCGCAAAGGTTGGGCTGAGCCATATCTCTCTTATTCCGCTTTCCTGACCTGCGCCTCCGGCCGTGAACTGAACTATTGAAACAAACTTCCATTCCATAGACCGTCACCATCGACCACTCCAGGGGAGAACTGCTACTTTCTTTTTCTCCTGCTCTCTGATCCGCCTCCTTCTGTCGAGCCAACTCGAGCCTATCTTATTGAAAGCGAGGACCTTGCCCGATGCGGACAAGCGACTACGTTCCTTCTTTCCTACTACTTCGAAAAGGGTCTCCTAATACAGCCAATGACAGGAGCCAGTAACGAAAGCGTCTGATCGACTACTACAAAACTGTCATTTAAGGCACATCAAATAGTTTCAGTATGAATCACCTATCAAAGACCTGAAATGGGCATTCTAACTAGCCTCTCGTGCCGCTAATTCAGCCATTGAACAGGGTCACTGTGGCCCGGACAACTACTACTCTCTTTAGGCAAGTGCACCAAGTTGCTAAAGGCGCCGAGACGATAACTGCTCTAAAGGCGCCGATCACTCCTAATACGAGACGATAACTGCTTTCCTTAGGCGCAGAGAAAAGCTCTCGAAAGGCATGGAAGACCTTCCTCAAAGGCACCAGGACTAAGCGACCTATAAGGCGTTCAGCACCGAGGGTATCCTATTACGTTGACCACCGTGACCCATAAGGCGTTGACTACCGTGACCTATAGTCCCACCTCTAAGGAAGGCAGGCGTATATGCTCAAAGGGTAGACTAAAAGGCTAACTAAACAGAATGATGTTGGGAGCAGCCTTATTGAGTAGGGCCAAACTCCTCGGGGAACTTACCGGACTGCACTTACTTTTCCAAATGGACATAGAAAACATCGACCCTCACTCCTCAGCGCATGGATTGACTCCATAGACTAAATAGTGAAACAATCCATACCCGGCAGCCTTATTCAGTAGGGTTACCTTGCCTACATCACCCAATAGACTCTGACAATGAAAATCCCAACTACACTTGCTTTAGGAAGTCACGAGACCTATGGGAGCTATCATGCAGCAAAGCAACTGCCTTAAGAAGCCCAAGATCGCCAAGGATTTGCAATACCTTTACGCACTCAGACTGAATTCGCGGAACCCAACAACCGGCAGACCTAAAGAAAGAACAGACTCATTGAGGACCTTTAGGTACTCGACCAAAAGCCCCCCCACCAAATAAGTAAATTGAAAATGTCCATAGCCCTATCAGACGGGATTATCGGATTGACGGACTTGACGAACCTCAACTACCGGCTTGACTCAATGGAGAGACAGACCGCATTGACAGATTAGACTAGCTTCCTGACCTCCTGACCTAGAAATGCACTGGTCTTTGCTGCGAGCAGATAAACTGAAACCGGTTCATCGACTGGCACTGAAAGGAATGCTGCTAGGTAAGTGCATGGTATAATAGATGTTCCTGTGCTTTCTGGTAGTTGATTCAAGTGGATCATGGTGATAAGTGGAGATGCGTAGTTCTATAGACGATATTGTTTCTTTGAGATATGGATCCGATCCCTTAATTGGATAAGTAAATGGATGGGTGATAGTAAAGGAAGGGTTCCTTGAATTGTGTTATGAAATGCTTGAGAATGTTCTGTGTCTGTCTCTGTGTATTTATTGGTTTCCCTGTTGTGTTGATCATATAGAATTGAGTGGGGGTAGGCTTCTGATGTTGGTACTGTAGCTGTAAGAGGAGCTGCTTGAGGTTCCTTTGCTGTTATTGATGGAACTAGTTGATCCAGATATATTGTTGAATGATCCAAAGTCTAAGTCTAATAGCATTTGATGAACCAATAGAGTGATAGTGAAGTATAAGATCCTTCTTCTTTCCTTTCCAAATTGTGTATATCGATGGCTATAGTATTCAGGGCTAGTTTGTTTATAAAAGTACCAGTCAAAGTGGTTGTGAAAGTGAGGCCTGGGGTTACTTATTGAAATGAGCCAGAGTACGACAAACGTGGGGTTTCTACTCGGGATCTATCTCTTCATGGTCTCTTCTTTGCTGTGCTATAGGCGCGTGTGGGCGGATCCAAAACTGGGAAGGGATCTGGAATTCGAACTAGCACTAGTAAAGGCTAAGTTTAAGCATTCGCTACGATTTGTCCGGGAGTTGGACAATCACCTGATAGCTTGGACCCAGCACAGTTTTGGGGGTGTAGGTGGGAAATTGCTATAATTCATCCTATAAGTTCGAGCTTGGGGAATAGGCAGTCAAACATTTGATCGAGCAAAAGTAGCAGGGTCATAGTCAGTAGTTGACCAAATTGATCCGGTTTCAGCATATCGTTACCCCATTTTCGATCGAGATTGAAACCTATCAGTAGAAGCCATAACATAGATATGGAAGGTGGGAAAGCAAGCACTTGAAGTGGACCGAGTGGACCTTTATGAAAGGGTGGGCCCTTGAGTGGTTCTGGCTACTAGGGTTCGGCCTGCAAGGACGGCTGTTCGCGCTACTAGGGTTTGACCTGCTAAGGCTGTTATAGCAGCTAGAATTGTTGGACCTGCGGCTTATCTGGTGGCTAGGGCTTGACCTGAGTTTATAGCAAACGGGGTAGATGTGGATTGGTTTTCATTCGATAGCGTGCGACCTTGATAACTTACAAATCCGGTGCGTGGGGCCAGTCCACCCCTCCTTGTAGTCAGTCCATGTCAGTCCATTCCTTCCTTACCAGTCTTATGGATCTTAATCTAGATATTGATCTGGATCAGAGCGGGGTAATATGACTCGTTGGTTGGTCCCATACCCATGTTGCTACTGGTCTCACGCACGCAGGGTCAATAATGCACGAGCAATAGATTCTGTATATGAGAGTGCTACGATAGAACCAAATGACAAAGGTGAAGCTCTACGAACACGACCCGTAGGCCCCGATCATATGCAATTGAAATCTAGCGAGATAGCCATGTATTTCAAAGTCAATATAAGCTTTGCTGGCCATCCAAACGCGCGAATTTGACTTACTTTTTGATCAGCTCCCTTGGCGGAGGTTTTGGACATTCTCCCTACTAATTTGGCCATTTTAGCTTGGCGGAGGTTTTTGAACTTTTAGCTCCTCCAGGCTCGACTGATAAGGCCGCCATCACCTTTAGGTGCTCGACCATAAGGACCTTTAGGTGCTCGACTGATAAGGACCTTTAGGTGCTCGACCATAAGGGCCCTATATTCTTTAGGGGCGGAGCCACTCACTATTCCGATGGTGAGGGGTCACTCACTATTCATATGGTGAGGGATTTCTCGCTCGACCATAAGGGCCCTATATTCTTTAGGGGCGGAGCCACTCACTATTCCGATGGTGAGGGGTCACTCACTATTCATATGGTGAGGGATTTCTCGCTCGACTGTTAAGGCCGCCATCGCCGCC
>Ga0181464_1000319_pt1 | contig 19325 bp, 19 predicted proteins | sample InSIn2gowninarea_FD_119074 | JGI IMG/M metagenome (GOLD analysis project Ga0181464, IMG submission 119074) | Clean room microbial communities from NASA Spacecraft Assembly Facility at Jet Propulsion Laboratory, Pasadena, California, USA -... ...
CTTCTACTAGAATGAAGAATGTCAACGAAGCCTGGATGTGTTGAAGGAGAAGATGGTCACCACACTAATCCTGGTCTTCCTAGATTGGAAGAAGGAATTTCATGTGCATGTGGATGCATCGTCTATTGCGATGGGAACAATGCTAATACAGGTCAATGAAGGAGAATTGGATCACCTGATAGCATTTTCAAGTAGGAAGATGTCTAAGGCTGAAAAGAACTATTTGATGACGGAGCACAAAGAGTTGGATATGGTGTACACGCTTCAGAATTTCAAGCATTACTTGCTAGGTGGACACTTTAAGATGTACACAGACCATTCTACATTAAACAACCTAGTCAACAAGCCTATGTTGGGGGGGGAGGAATATGCAGATGGCTGCTGTTATTTCAAGAGTATGATTTCGAAGAAATTGTGAAGCCATGGTGATATAGTCCAAGACCAGATCATCTGTCGCACATTGAAACCGAAGAGGAGCCTACCAACTTAGAGGAGGGGTTGCCTGACACGCATCTCTTTGTGATGCATGTGGCAGAAAATCATTTCGTAGACATCATCCTCTTCTTGACTATAGGAACGAATCTAGAAGGATACATAAGTCAACAAAAGAAGGAATTAGTGGTGTGTGTGGCAGATTTTTCTATTATTGCAAGTCATTTGTATAAAATGCGATCAGATGAGATATTGCAGTGCTATGCACCTGATTTTAAACGAAGCAGTATCCTAGCTAAAGCTCATGGAGGAGTTGCAAGAGGCCATTTTGTAGGAAAAGTGACAATGCAGAAGATTTTACGTGTTGGGTTGTGGTGGCCAACCTTGCATAAGGATTCCAAAGCATATTGTAAGGCATGTGATGCATGTCATAGAACCAATATGCCATCGTGAAGAGATGAGATGCCTTTGAATCCGTAGGTATCATTGCAACCATTTGAAAAATGGGCAATTGATTTTGTAAGACCGATTCAGCCAACAAGAAAGAAGACGGGTGCACAGTATATCATCACTACGAACGAGTATTTGACCAGATGGGCAGAGGCGCAACATATAAAGGATTGTACAGGGGAAACAATAGCAAAGTTCCTATTTGAATATGTGCTGACCAGGTTTGGTTGCCTAAAGATTTTGATGAGTGATCACAGTACACACTACCTTAATGAAACGATCAGTGCGCGTATGGAAGAATTCTAAGTTTATCATCAAAAGAGTATCCCATATCACCCTCAGGCCAATGAGATAGTCGAACCATTTAATAAGATATTGGAGAACACGCTGAAAAAGGTTTGTAATGTTCATAGGAATGCTTGGGATGCATGCGTACTAACTGTGTTATGGGCCTATAGAACTATGTGTAAGAAGCTCACCGATCAGACACTGTTTAGATTGGTCTATGTTGTAGAGGTTGTGATGCATATGGAGTATATTGTGCCTAGTCTATGCATAGCAGCATTCACAGGAATGGAAAACCACAGAGCCTTAGAAGAGTGGCTCATGCAGCTGACAGAGCTAGAGGAAGATAATTTCTTGATTGGATTCCATCAACAAGTTTAGAAGGAGCGCAGAAAGGCATGGCATGATTGGCACATCAAACTGCGCACCTTCAAGGTAAATGATTTAGTTTTATTATATGCCAGTAAGTTTGATAATTTTCAAGGAAAATTTTAGATGCATTGGCTAGGGCCCTATGTTATCAAGGAGATTACTAATGGTGGAGTAGTTCATCTTGTGAAATTGAATGGAGATCCATTTCCTATAAAGGTAAATGGCAGCCAATTGAAGCCATACACCGAGGATTCGACTAGATGACTATATGACGATAGAACAGTCTTAGCGCTCCAGGCAACTGCAAAGAAGTGTGGGAATATAAACTACATTGCTCGGGTTGTAGAGATATGCGACAAAGGTTCTGCACAAAACAGGAGGATGTCACAGTATCGACAGAAGAGCAAAGGAAGCTGTGCTATAGCGGTGGAGACCACGCAGTGCAGTGAGAAAGTGACTGTTACCATCACTGTTCATGATTTGACTGTCAGAAGATGATTAAAAGGAGTAGGCGGCATAATTTAAGGCATTTAAGGCTGAAATCAAGTGTGAAATCTTTGGAAATTTGTCACCAATCTAACATTTATGAGCGTATTTTGGGGGGAATGGTTGAATTTGAATTTGAACTTGCCTATAAATTACAAGTGGACATATATCAAGAAACACTTTTCATTCTAAGAATTTATGAGGTGTGTTGTCGTTGCGTGAGCACTTTGAGAATTTACTTGCACGCCCTGTGTCTGAGCAACATCCTGAGTTTGATCAGAACCTCATTAATAGCTTCATGTCTACACCAGCTAAGACTGCTAGTACTGGGGGTGTTGTCTCCTCTGAGGGAGTTTCCCATGAGGTCGTGAGTATGGAGCATCCCATAGCAGTGCCTAAGGAACTGAGGTTGCCTAGGCTGAAGCCTATGCCAACGAGAGTGATTCCCAAACCTAAAAAGGATAAACAAAAGAAATTGATGCCAGTGCCCGAGTCACTAAGGAAGCATGCAGCCACACAGCCTCAGAGAAATGAAAATCCAACCACATAGGAGAAAGGAAAAGTGGTAGATCTAGAAGCCGAGGAGGGCGTAAAAGACATTTATATTAAGGGGGTAGGCCCTACTTCAAAATCATTTGAGTATATCCCTCCGCACCAAGGCAAGATGAAGGTCTCGAAGGATCCAGATGAGGGACAGTTCCTTCCAAACACACCCCTGCTACTAGAAAATATAACTTTTGAAGTTCTACACTTGGCACGCATCCCACATCTGGAGCTTGAAGATTGGGATTTGGGGGACATTGAACAATTCCCCCACCTGGCTATTGATACCTTCATGAAGCGAGTGTTCTACAAAGAGTCTGGTGTGATCGTGTTGGAGCTAGTGGAATGGATTCGTAGGGTAAACAAGGTAGGGTTGTTGAACCTGCTATGGGTACCTCACTACCACCACGCCCCCATAAATTTGACAGTCATTAATCAGTTGTTGTTCCTTTTGCATGATAGGTGCTTGTGGTTGAGTGAGCTGATACTAATCATGGATATGCTGGTCCATTTGATCACATTGTTACCTCATTCAGGACTGAATCTGGCCAAGGTGTTTGGTGGAAAGACGAGTGAGTGCGACCTCGCTGAGAATATGAAGGACAAGTTTAAACTTGTCAAGAAGCTGCATGGGCATTCCACTACCAACATTTCTGACCCCACAGTGAAGGTTACCACTCAAATTTTGGTTGGTAAGGTGATGAGAAAGTGTCATGCGGACAAGGTGCTGACACGAGTGGTCTCTTTGGTTGCTCAGTGCATGGAGGTTGTATAGTTTAACTGGGCACGATACCTATGTAGCGAGTTCTTTTCGAACTACAGAGAGGCACATGACCAAAATAAAACCTTCCATTACACATGGTTATTGCTATCAATTGTACTGGTCACGTGGGAGTTATCGGAGGATAGCCAATTTCCTCTTATTGAGACTGATTTGCTAGAAGCAGCCAAATTTGCATCTTTATGGGCCACCAAGGATGTTGACCGGGTGAGGGAAAGCAAAGTGTTTTGGGTGTTGATGGAGGTAAGCATCCGCACAACCATCAACCAAAAGCCATGGTTTTCACCAACAGTCTTTGAGCAGCTATCTGGCTACACGAAGTTCAAAGTGGACTTCCATCATGTTTACATTCGGGCGCGAAAGGATCTGGATCAGAAGTGGTATGATATCCCCTACTTAGCTACAGATGATGCCATTGTTAAAGTCCTTAAGCATTGGCCAACAGACTGGCACACATCATTGGATTTGGCTACTAGGACTAGCAAGTCCTCAGAGAAGCAGAAAAAGGAAGCAGCCCGACTGAAGGTTTAGAAATTGACAAAAAATAGGAAGAAGGAGATTGAGGAGGGGGCCCGAGCAGAAGCGGAGCACGCTGCAAAGGAACAAGCAGAGTAGGAAGAGTGTGGCTCTGACAGGAGTAAAAAATCTCCTTCTCCCCAAATGGAGGAAGAAGAACAGTCAAACCAGGGTGGCGAAGATCAGGAGAGAACTCCTTTCCATGTAAAGAGACATAGGGAGTAGGAAAAGGAAAGACAGCAAAAGAAGGCTAAAGCCTCCAAGTCATCGCTAGATCCAATCACCTTAACGGAGGGTGACTTGGATGATATTGGAGATAAGGTAAGGGATACAACAACAGAACTAATGCAGTAGTTTGAGTAGTAGCAGAAGCACGCACTAAGTGCCATATAGATGGGTTTGCGTGAGCTGCAGATCCAAACAACTAGACTCTAGGTTGGTTCAGGGTAGAGCAGCATGACATCAACTAGCTTGGCACTCGGGAGCACTCAAGCAACCGAGTTGGTCTGATTCTTGGATCTTGAAGCAGACATGCTACCTGATGGAGCTTTGAGCATGGAGGTCAATGCTGACAAGGCTACTGTCAGTGCTTTGAGGAATATTGGTTTGAACTTGGTCATGCTCCCTAGTGAATTCCTTCACACACTGGAAGTAGGTGTGATTGTAGAAATTATAGTTGGGAGAAGCATGCACTGAGCTTAATCAGTGAGTAGAAAGTTAACAATGAACATATGTTCATTGAGAAGATAGTAGTGCTAGAAGCATGGAAGAAGGTTTAGGAGAAGAATGAGCGAATTGCATCCGTGGTGGCTGAGGCATGCAGAACAGTCCCTAGGCTGCATATAACAGAAGAGGCATTGTTGAAGGCCAAGATTAGAAAGTTGGCTATAGGTGTGCGCGATGCAGGACATAAGTAGCCAATATTTAGTTTGAACTGAATCTTAAAATCATAGAGCTTGAGTTGAAGTTGCAGCCTTCAACTCCAACAGAGTTTAGAGCACAGTGTGAATTCACTATGAAGGATGCAGTTGCAGTAGTATATGTTGCAGTGGCGGATTGCACCGCGCTCTTTGAGCAGTTTATGGAGGTCATTGTGACTCTGTAGGAAGATCCTAACCTGCAGATGTTGAACATAGAAGCCCATGAATTGCAGCAGTAGTATGACGAAGTAAGAGTGATGACGCACACCATCGCTATATCACAATGATTAGCTAAGTTGCTTGAAGCAAAGCAGTTGTTCGAGTGGGTGGAGGTAGTGCAACGAAAAGAGGTGGTCCTCAATGCATGATTGGGGCCTTCATTGGATGAGGCCTACATTATCTCTGCCACCATTGAGGAGCAGCTGGTGAGCCTACAGAGGACATAGTAGAAGGTAAAGGAAGACAGTGCAGGACCAACAACCAAGTAGCTGGTGGAGCAGATCAAGCAGGTGGCCACACAGAGTGCGACTAAGGGAGAAGTAGCATAAGTAGAGTTGGGAGGTCTCCACAGTAAGGTCTCCATGCCAGAATAGTGACTTGGGGGAGAGTCACGATATTTGTGTTGGGGGCTTGTTGGGACAAGGTCCCCTAGGGTCAATTTTGGGGCAAAAGCTCAAGTTTTGGAGCAAAAAGCCCAAGTTTTGTTGTAAAAAATGTAAGGTCTCCACAAAATGTGGTCGCGGAGCATGTATATAGTTGAGTGTCATAAATGGTTTTACCCTTATGTTATGTAAGTTGTGTTGGCTTGTATAGACTTACCCATGCTCTGCGGACCATGGGATTGTATAAAAAGGAGAGTCTTAGAGAGTCTAAGGAAGAGAATTTAAGCATATTGATGAAGATGAATGTAATAGGTCATTAGAAGTGAAGAACAAAGAGTATTAGAGTAGAAGATAGGCTCTGCAGTTGTGTGCGAAGAGGCCTAAAGTAGAGTCTACAATTGAGTGTGTGGACCCCTGTAGCTGAGTGCGTAGGGTAGTCTTGAGTATGTAAGTAGAACTGAAGTATCAATAAAGAGATTATTCTAAAATATTTGTGTTTTGTCCATTTACTTATGTTCTAAATGAATGCATTTATGTTATGATGAATAATGGGGTTATGATTTAATATTGTATTGATGCATGATTCTACATGTTTTACATTGTAAGAATGCAAGTAATAATATCTGTTTACGCAAAGGATATCTTAATGCGTGTTAAGGATATCAAATAATTAAGCTGATCTGGGTAATAACAAAATTAAGAGTAATCACAGAGGTGCGTAAGTGCTTGATTCACCTGTTTAAGGTCTGCGAAAGACAGTCATAGACCTTCGCGAAGGTCTAGAGGCTGGTAAAAGGAAGTTATATCGATAAGCCCTAAAGGCTTATTGATCTATGCAAAGGTAGGTTTAGGGCATAAGACGACATCATGTTCATCGCTAAGTGCAGAAACTTGGTTCCAGCATCCCCCCATACTGCTACTGGTGAGACTTCAATCCACACTCCGTGAGTTGAAGTTGAAGGGCCAATAGTGTAGGGATTTGTTTGGAAAACTGAACTATGAACCTGGATCAGGACCGACTAAGCCAACAACTAGCATGTAGTTGTCGTGTCCCATATAGCAATCTACCAGTGTATTTTGTCTCTCTCACACACACGATTTACATTAATGAATTAATAATTTTACCATTACGTAATATTACATATTCAAAAATATTCTCAAGAATATATATTGTCTCTCTCACATATAATTTTAAAAAAATCACTTTGTTATTTTATTTTAATGAGGTTTAAGTGATTAGTACTTGTTATTTAATTTCTTTTAGAATTGTTACACAAAAATCTGTCACCATGACTATTTGCAGTCAGTATGGATCCATCATCAACCTTATTGTCCTCCTTGGCAAGTCTCATACCTTAGCTCCTCATATCAGGCTTTGAAAATGAGAGAAAGTCCTTTAAAAATCAATAAATCTCTGGTTCCATACTTTCTCCTACTATTGCCTGTAGTCCCGCACCCCATGTTCGTGTTATCTGTGAACCTGCCCGCTCTGTATCTAAAGGGGTGGGTGCGGACCCCTGTAAAAGTCAAAAGGTGCAAGTTTAACTTCAAAAAGCTTACTTGTGGTTGTTTTTGGATGATTCTAGAAGGTTTCTTGACATGGATGGTTCGCTCCTAGGTGATTCATGCATCCCAATATTAAAGGACCTAATCCCTTGATGAGAGGAGTTATTCCTTTGAATAAGGAGCTTATCCCTTTGAAGGTGGACCTAGTAACTTCCCTCCATTGCACTATAAATTAAGGCATTGGGTTAGTTGCTAGAGAGGTTAGAAGCTGAAGATTTCTAAGGGTAAATGTTCGTGAAATTGATACTTCCTAGTTAAGCTTGAGAGGAGAGATTACATATCTTTTTGGCTTCATTGGGAAGTGAGTAAACTTGTCAAAGTAGAGGAAACTTCTTGCTGGACCCTGGGAGGAACTTGTACAGCATCAAGGCACAAGTTGTAAAGTTCTTCTTGATTTAAGTTAATACAATCAAGCTCATTTTTCTCAACAAATTGTCTTATGTGATTTGTTTCATAAATTCCTTGATCATTATGATGGATATGCTTTATTATATTGGCTTTTCAGGTGCTATTTAATTTGTGTGCTTATTTGTATATGCAAACTTTACATCAAGGAGCTCATTTGGATCAAAGGAGGTGGGCTTCTACAAACTCGCACTGGACCCAAGGTAGGCCTAAACACTTGTTTGCCTCTATTTTAAATTGCATATTTAGTGAACGATAGGGTTTGGTTGGTGTGTTTGTCACTAGATATCATTAGATACTAGGGAGGTCGATCTTGTCCGTAAGAAAAACTCATTCCGTGTGACAAAATGGCAACTCTACTGGGGATCTGATTTGTTTGATTTTTCCTTTGTTTGTACTTTGACCTGAGAAACTGTATCTTTGTTTCTAGTGTTTGGCTTGATGATTGTGGGATTGGGTAGATCTACTTGTTTTTGAATTATTTTTTATTTTTCGTAGTTTTGGGAGAGGATCGCACCCTCTGCTTGAAGCACAGTGCGAACTTGTCCGTAGTGTTGCTTTGTGCACAGAGCGGGACCGCACCTGTGTAAACTGGGTGCCTGCGTACCCTGTCAAAATTTTGAAAAATTTTAAAATTCTCTTTTTATCAGTTTAGAATTTGTTTATAGGTTTTTAGCCACTGCCCAGACCTACATGTTACTTGTCAAAAGCTTTCCTTGGTTTGATTCCACTAGCGTTAGGATTTTAGGTGAAATTCCTAGAAGTTTTGTGAGTGGGCTTTGATTTTCATTCTGGTCTTGTAGTAGCTCAGAGCTTGAAAGCCTTAGATACCTTAGATCACCTTGGTTTTGACTGGTTTTCTTATGAGTCTGATCATTTAAAGTCGGCCCTTATTGAGGAAGGGATCCATCTTGTTTTTCCTCCTTGCAAAACTTCAAAAAGCTTGTGTTCAAAGTGTGAATTTCATTTTTAGAAAAGAAAACAACATCTGATTGTTTTTCGACTAATTTGTGATTCTGGACAAATTAGTCCTTAGTTTGATTATAAGCTTAGTAAAACATCCTTGAAATTACATCTCGTAAGATTTTACTTCAATAGTTTTTCTTAGGTTTTATAGATCTCGAAATTAGTTTTGTTAATGGTTTTGAGTGTTTTATAAAGATATAAAAATACAAAAATCTCTTTTGAAGAAAAAGTTTGTTTGTAGTATTTGAGTTTTGGATAAGAAAAGGGAAATTTTTGTGAAAATAACTGGTTTTCTCGTTTTGAGTGCTTTGAAAAAGACAAATTCTTTTCCTTTGATTTCATTGTTAAAAAAGATTTGCATTTACAAGTATTTGCATTCTCAAACTCTCTCTTAGCTAGAAGTTCATTGAAAAGAAAGGATTGCGTTTCATCTTAAGTGCATATTTTTTTTTAGTCATTTCGAGTCGAGTCTTCACACCACAAGTTTCATCTTCGCCACCTCTTGACTTAAAGAAAACCAATAAAAGTAACGCTTAAAGTAAAATCAACTTATTAATCTTTTTATTCTTAGGGCTCTTTATCACCAACTAGCTCAGGCTAGTGTCTTGGAATAGGTTTTAGTTAACACTCCAAGACAGTAAAACAAACAAGTAGCTTATCTTGTGGTAGGATTAAATCCAATTGTGACATCTATGCTCTGGAAAGCTCCTCTTAAAGGAGAAGCACGAGATCGTGTCCGAACCAGTGAGGGGATCAATCCTCCTTCATTCGGAACAATGCCAGATATTCACGTATTAAAAACGGTAAACCTCGGATTAACCATTGTCGAGGAGCCTGGGGTCACTTGTTGGTAAACCTTGGATTATGTCAAGGAGCCTTCAAGGGGATTGAGCTTGTTACTCTACCCTTGCGTGTGTATCGGATCGTAGACTGTTCCCCCAGGTATATTTGTTGCCATTGGTAACCATAGTGACCATATTCTATAGGATTCTTCCTAAGGTGACAGTGGTGGGAAGATCCCACTGTACCTAGAGCAGACGTCAGCTAGACTCACTTGGATTTTCTGGGGGGTTCTCTTCACTCGAGACGGTTTAGTGGAGGAACTTGTGCCAGTCTATTCATTAAGCAGGTTGTCGGGGTAACTGTTCCAACTGCCATTTCTGTATTGGATTCTATGACGTTGGATTTCATCACCAACTAGTGTTTTCAGTATGGAAAGTTACTGTTTGTGTGTGGTTTGACTCCTTAGATTCTTTAGGCGTGTGTTTCAAAATTGTTTGTTTCTTTAGAGGCTTTAGGCGGTTTTCATTGAGATTTTACTTTGTTTGCGTGTGCAGTAATTAAAACTTTTTAATCGTGGCTGAATTACCAAGGCAGTCCCGTAGACTTCGGGGCGAGCCTCCTAAGTTTTCACCGAGCCAGTTAGAAGGGCTACAAGCTCTTGTCACTCCTAGTGAAAGTAGAGTAGGGTCACCTGAAGAGGGAGAGTCTTCTTTGGTGGTACATCCTGATTACCAAGCTTTGGTAGCAGATTATAGTTCACAACCTATTTCATTTTCTGAAGTTACTAGTAGTTTTTCATCTACTAGCGAGTTAGCCGAGGAACCTAAAATATCTGAACCGGAAACTGAACCTCCTACTACTCCAACATCGGGGTTAGCCTCTCCAACTTCTAGTGGTCCTGGTTCACCCAGGGTAGAAAGAGTTATTACCCAAAATCTTCCTTCTGGACTTATTGCCATCGATGAACTTGTTACTCCAAAAGTGGAAGGCATTTCTATCCCTGAAAATCAACCTGTTATAGAACTTAGGGAGTGTAAATCCATCTTTTGCAGTCCACCAAGGAGTGATGCTTGGTATCTTTCATTAACTAATTTTTTGGAAAACCCAGGACTAAGTTTTTCACCACCTCGTATTCCTTTTCACCCGACACCTAGAGGTTATTATCCTCCGTTAAATATGTCAAGACAGTCGTCCATGTTTTCTCAATCTCCAGAAACTTTTTTACATGGCGGTCCTTCTGTTCCCTTTAGGTGTCAGGCTCTTGCTGGCACTTTTTCAGGAGCATCTCCTCAACCTAGTCAACAAGGGTTATTAATTGGAAATAATGGAACTAAACCATTGAGTGTAGAAGATATTCTTATGATGTCAGGCACCATTCCTAATCCGCAACCTCAAGGTAGCCAATTACCGCCTAAGGGGCAGCCTCAAGGTCCTCAAATATCGCCTGGGGGACAACCTCAAGATACCCAATTACCGCCTGGGGGGCAACCTCAAGGACAGTACATACCTATGGGACAATACATTCCTCAAGGCCAACCCCAGACTCAGTACCAATATGTACCTCAAGGTCAACCTCAGTATCAGTACGTGCCTCAAGGTTATCAACCCCAAGGTCATTACCCTACCCAAGATTTCCAACCACCTTCCGGTCAGTCATTTGTTCAAGGAACTGAAAATGTACCTTTGAATTATCAATCCTACCCTCAACCCGGTTATGGTCCTCAATATACTCAACCTGCTATGGGTCCATACCCCAAAATGAATTTAGTGTGGAATTCATCACAATCTCAACCAGTCTTGCAACCGAATGTGCAGTTGTCATCTCAAACTGGACAACCTTTAGTTTCTGGTTCAATCCAGCAACCTATCCAGTCTACTATTCAAACTTTTGCATCTTCTGTAGTTTCTCAGCCTGGACCTAGTACACCTCGTACTCTACCTCAAATGACTGCTGCAACTGCTGCAACATTTGTTCCATCTACCCCACCTACGTCCGGAGTATCTACAGCCCCAGTTTCTATTGTTCCTGTATCAATTCCTCAAGTATCTTTTCCTCAGTCTGGACCCACAATCCAGACTTCGGTTCAAATGCTTGTAGGACAACCTGGTCCAAGTACGGTTGTCACAAGTCAACCTCAATTTACTTATCAACCATACCAGGGACAGTATCAATACGGTCCCGCTGTGCAACAGCCAATCTATCAGTATCAACCGTACCCTGGGTATACATATCAACAAACTCAACAACCCCAGTATGGTCTGGTTAATCCTGGTTTTCCGAGAAGATATAATATCCCAAATGCAATTCCCATTCCTAGTTATCCTAGATATCCTCCTCTTAGGGCTGGTCTAATGACCCAGGGTTTCAGGGACCCTAATTGTCAGTTACCATTTATTGCAACTTTGGATTTGCCTGACTTATCGCGCCTTACGAACGATCTAATTAACTATCTTCCGTTTTGGCCGCCAATGCCGAATAAGTTGCCTAGTGATATTTCCAAGTTTGAAGGTAAACCAGGAGAGGCCCCGTCAAATCATGTGATGACCTATCACCTTTGGTGTGCCTCTAATTCCATTTCAGATGATTCGATCCGTTTTAGGATTTTTCAACACAGTCTAATTGGTCTTGCAGCCAAGTGGTATATAGAGTTACTGCGAGCCACTTTTTATAATTTTAGTTAGTTAGCTACTTCATTTTTAACTCATTTTCAGTTGCCAGTTAGGTATGACAATGGCACCGAGTTATTAACTTCATTAAAACAGTCAACGTCCACTTACATTTCAGATCACATTCATGAATGGAGACGTCGACGACGTTTAGTGAAAGTTTTTATCCCGGATCAAATCTTAGCTGAATGGTTTGTCAAATCGTTATTACCAAAAATTACTGAGGATGTAGCTAAAGCCAGAGTAGTTACTGAAGAGCAAGTAATTGCTCAAGCACAGTACCTTGACCTAGTTTACACGCAATCAGGTACGTTATATAAGAAAATCCCTAATCTCCCCAAACAAAATCAAATAGTTGCAGATCTGTCAGGATCTCATGCTACTGATAGCATGATTGGTATGGTTAATACTAAAAGCAAGAAGAAGTCTTCCAAGAATTCTTCTCCTATCATAACCTTACCAGATTCCCTGACAGGAGATTCTTCCACGGAAATTTCCACAGATATTCATGTTGTAGAGTCATCTTCAACTAAATCAAAATCTGGCGGTAAGAAGAAAGGGAAGAAGAAAAATAAAGCTAATAAAAATTCAAAAGAGAAACCAGAAAAAATGGAATCTACTGATGAGAAATGCAAACCTCGTTATCCTTGTCTCATTTCTGAAGAAGAACACTTTACAAGAGACTGCCCACATCGTGCAGAGGTTGTAAAAATTGTCAAAGGTTCCCAAACGCCTGCTGTTTTGAAGGATCCTTTTCCTAGTCAGGACAGTAAGATGATAGGTTCTTCCTCGAATGCCTCTGAAGAACCCATAATGATGATGTCCCATGTTAGGATTGCGACTCGATCGCAAGATTACGGAAGTAAAAGTCCTGTTGGTGGTAAGGAGCCAAAATCTTCTAATTCACACCCATCAACTTCAGCTCCCAGTTCTGATCCGCTACAGATCGAGAAACCTAACCCAGACTTAGTAATCAAACCAGTCGCCAAGGGTATACTTCGAAAGTCTGCTTTCAATCATCATGCGAGAGCAGCTCAGAACTATAACATTGTCGAAGATTTAGCTATTTCACCTTCGGCAATGTCGGCTTTGGAAGTTCTGCAGTCATGCCTAGCATAGCGCAAATTACTATTGTCGGCTATAGGAGCTATTGACATTCAGGACTCAAACCTGATAATTTTTTATCTAGAAAATAGTACACCTCGTTTGCCTCATCAAATGGCTTTCCAGATTCCAATGTTAGTAAAAAACAGGCCCTGCTATAGGATTGTGCTTGCTGAGGGAGCCTCGACGTGTATTATGTCGATCCAGTGTTGGAGATCGCGTGGTTCCCCTACACTTAACCAATCCCCGACGATTCTGAAGGCCTTTGATGGCTGTCGGTTTCATCCTTTTTGTTATGGTATGTTCTATGCTTATAACAGTTTACTTCTTTTTCTTATTATATTCCACAGATTAGCAATCACATGTACATAAAGTAAAGTGCAGATAGAACATTAAACGATCGACATAAAACAAGCCAAGACAAGAGACACAAGATGTGGCGGCTAGCCAGGGACAAACCCCATAATGTGTGGGGAAACCCTTTGATCAAATCTTCTTTTATCTTCAATAATTCAGCAGAGAGAAATAGTACAATAAATCTGATTCATATCAGTAGTAGCAAACCCTAGATCAGCAGCATCAGCATTAGCAGCTTGATTATCAAACTAGGGCAGACCATAGCTCACAAACCGACCATCAGATTGACTTCATTCCACCACTAAAAGTTTTGGCTTCCAGAGGAGGTTCAGATGAGCCTACAACACAGTTCAGATGAGGAGATCTTCTAGGCCATGCAAGTCAATCTTTACTTCTGCAGTTATAGCTTCAATTTCAGTAGTTTCCGGCTTCAAACTAGGGCAGTTGATATCTTGCAAACCATTCATCGGATTGACTTCATTCCACCACCAAAAGTTGCGGCTTTCCGAGGAGGTTTAGATGAACCTATAGCACAGTTCCAAAGAGGAGATCTTCTAGGCCACGCAAGTCAATCTTTACTTCTGCAGTTACAGCTTCAGTTTCAGCAGTTTCCGGCTTCAAACTAGGGCAGTCAATATCTTGCAAACCGTTCATCAGATTGACTTCATTCCACCACCAAAAGTTGTGGCTTTCCGAGGAGGTTCAGATGAACCTACAGTGCAGTTCCAAAGAGGAGATCTTCTAGGCCACACAAGTCAATCTTTATTTCTGCAGTTGCAGCTTCAAATTCAACAGCTTCCGGCTTCACATGTGTGAGAGAGAGAGACCCATTTCTACGCAGTAGAGAAGAGACTCATTTCTGCGCAGTAGAGAGAGAGAGATGTGATGAGATGAGTGAGTCCAAATGAGGAAAAGTCCTCTTATATTTATACACAACGTTGGTGGGTGAATAGATGCGACTGTTGGGCTTCTGAGCCTACATGAGTTGTAGGTCGGCTTGATAATAATTCCATAATCAAAATAAATTCATATCTCCATGAATACTTATCGGAATCGGATGATCTTTATATCAATCCTACACCTCTTGACGAGAGGAATCTAATAAAAATATTATCAGCCATGAATAAGATGACCCACATGAAGTTTTTCCCTGGTTGCCAATTTTAACACTCCCTCTCTACCATGGAGAACTTCATCTGCAATCTGTCTATCAGTCGTTACTATTCATCCATCAAATGCACTGCCCTATATAGTCTGACCCTGCCCTGCTCTGCTCAATTCTGCCTATCCTTCTTTGACTTGTTCTGCCCTGTACTGATCTGTACTGATTTGCTTTGTTATGCTCTGCTCTTGCATTGTTCTGTTCTGCTCTGCTTTTGTCCGAATTATGAAGAAGAAGAAATGATCGAGGATGTATCGTACTAACTCAAAAGTTAGTCTCAGAGTATGTACCACTGGTCCCAGACCAGTCTCAACCAACCCAAAGTCAGCGTCATAGTGAGTACAACTCCAATGGTCCCAGACCAATATCATCCTCCACTGACTCAAAGTCAGTCTCAGAGTATGTACCACTGGTCCCAGACCAGTCTCAACCGACCCGAAGTCAGCGTCATAGTATGGTACAACTCCTACCACTGGTCCCAGACCAGTATCATTGATCCCAGATCAATGGAGGTCATCCTAGCGTAGGGAGTACGGTAGTTACAACGATGCGTCCATCGGTACTACTATGGTCCCTAACTTCATTTCCCTGCTCATTGATCAGATGAGAGGTACTTCCCATGAGTCCCAGACTGCATGGGTAGGATGCCTCGACAGGAGAACTAATCAATCCTGTCCTCACAGGAGAACACATCAATCCTGCTACAATTGCCATGGAGAACACATCAATCCAGGCCTCACAGGAGAACACATCAATCCTGCTACAATTGCCATGGAGAACACATCAATCCAGGCTGCCATGGAGAACACATCAATCCAGGCCTCACAGGAGAACTAATCATCCTGCTACACAGGAGAGCGAATCATCCTGTTCCACAAGAGAGCGAATCATCTTGTCCCACAAGAGAGCGAATCATCTTGTTCCAGTGTGCACCACCAGGGGAGGGTGAGTCACCCTGTGGTCATATGTTGCTCTAGTAGGAACCGCAAGCCCTCAGAGCTCCCAAAGCTCAATGTATGCAACATGCAGGACCCTTGTACAAGGGTTTCTTGCCGACTCCAAGTCATTTGGGAAAATCACGGATTAGATCTTTCCTCGGGGCTTTGACAAGGTGTATCAACCTGTACATCATCTTAATGTGATGGAGCCTCCTTGCTCATCAAATTACCATATCCCAGATGATGTCTATCTGCTGGAGCAATCGACGAATACGGGATTCCTCAATAATCGAATCCCACCTCTGGTTGTTATAGAGAATCACAGTGGTATCCAATGTAAATCCAAACAGCTCACTGAAGAGCTTTCGCAACCAGACTGCCTCACATGAGGTCATGCTAGCAACAATATATCCTGCTTCGGCGGTGCTCAAAGCCACCGACTTCTGCTTCCTGCTCATCCAGGATATCGAAGCAGATCCCAAGGTGAAACAGCACCCAGAAGTGCTCTTACGGTCCACCACACTGCCTGCCCAATCAACATCAGTATATCCAAGTATTCTCACATCTCCGGCAGTGTATCTTAATCCATGAGAGATTGTGTCCTGAAGACATCTCAGAAGATTCCTGGCATCAATCCAGTGAGGCTCAACCAAATATGAGCTCACAATGCTAACTGCAAAACATATGTTCGGACGGAGGTTCACCAAGAACATCAATGCGAATGAGTTTTTGAAACTCTGAGGCATTTCCCAAGTCTGGTCCGACATCACTACCATATAACTTCTAAAAGTTAAGATCCTCGAGGTAGTCACAGGCTTGCAGTCCATCATACCGAATCTTTCCAATATATTTACCACATATTTTCCTTGAGATAGGAAAATTTCCCTTGGCTTCTGCCACACTTCAAGTACTTGGTCCTTCATTTCAAATTCAGAAGCCATCTCCCTCTTACATTTGTGAATGAGAGGGTTTGCACCTGTAGAAAGAGGTCATCCACATACAACATCAGTATGAGAGGCTTGTCATCTTCAACCTTAAAGTAAAGGTTAGGATCAGCTTCACTCCTAGTGAATCCCAGCTTCATCAAGTAGCTATCGATCCTCTCATAACATGCTCGGGGTGCTTGCTTCAGCCCATAGAGAGCCTTCTTCAACCTGCATACATGAGATTTTCAATCATAAATCTCAAATCCTTCAGGTTGCTCCACATAGACCTCTTCTTTGATAGAACCATGCAAGAACACGGTCTTAACATCCATCTGATGTAGGTTCCATCCTTGTGAAGCCACAAGGGCTATGATCAAGCGGATGGTCGTATATCTGGCAACAGGTGCAAATATCATAGTCTATACCTTCCTTCTGGGATAAACCACGAGCAACAAAATGAACCTTATACTTTTCCATACTTCCATATGTTGCATGCTTTATCTTGTAAAGCCATTTGGAAGTAACAACTGTCTTGTCCAGGGTCTGGGAACTACTTCCCAGACATCATTCTCCATAATAGACTCATATTCTATGGTCATAGCACCCTTCCATAGTTAATGCTTAATGACATCTGAGAATGATGAAGGCTCATTTTGTATGATCGTGCTCATGATGGTCAGGTATCCTTGATACCTATTAGGTTTCTTACTTTCACGAAAGGTTCCTCGGGGTGCAGCATGTCCTTCAGCATCATCAAGTAACCCCTTAAGCCATGAAGGCCTCTTCTTAGAAGAGGAAGGCTCATATGGAGGAGGATCAATCGGATCCATGGGTTCTTCTACATCAGGCATTGATTCATCATCCTTTTCTTTCGGTTCCCTGGTGTCGGCTTCTTGAGAGCTCCTCAAAGACGGAAGATTGATCACCTTGCTGAGAGCCATATCTTCGTCAAAGGTGACATCATGACTAATTATGACTTCCCTTTGACCGGCTACATAGATTCTATAGCCTTTAGTATTTTCACCATAGCCCACGAAAATTCCCTTCTTTCCAGATGCTCCCAATTTATTTCTTTTCTCTTTCGGCACATGAAAGTATACAGGGCTTCCAAAAATTTTAAAATGAGAAACATCAGGTTTCTTACCGGTGAATTTTTCTTCAGGAGTCTTGGAACCCAATGCTTGATGAGGGCATCGATTTTGTACATATACGGCAGTGTTTGCAGCTTCAGCCCATAGAAACTTCGGAAGACTTTGATCATGTAGCATGGCCCGAACAACTTCCATAATTGTGCGGTTCTTCCTTTCTGCCACACCATTTTGTTCAGGAGTATATGGTGTAGTAGTCTCCCTCTTAATGCCAGCCTCAGATATGTCTGAGTGAACTAGTTGTAATATATCGGAGGTCTTGCTTTGACTTGAAGGGAATGGTCCCCTTTTGAGCTTTCCTTCGGCACATCCTGGACATACACCTTCTTTCTCTACTTGGAATTCGGGCATCCCTGTTACCATCTGTCTTACATCGGGTAGAGCTTTGTAATGAAGGTGGGTAAACCGCCGATGCCAAAGTTCGAACTAAAGTGTTGTGTCACAAGACATGACACCTAGCGGACTTCCATCAACCTGATATAATGAATCAACACTAAACCCAAGAGTAAAGGCATCTTTAACATTATTTTTCCATATACATACCTTGCCATTGCTAAAGGTTACCTTGTAGCCTCTGTCTTCCATTGCCAAGATGGACACTAGGTTCCTTTTGAGGTCAGGTGCATTTAATACATCCTGGACATTCTAGCCTTCTTGAATGGTTGTCCTCTTCCTCGATCTCCAACTCTCCTCTTACCTTTGCTGTTGAATTTGTCATTCCTTTGATTGCCATCAGAGGGATTTCGAGTTGCACCACTGCATACTGTACCATGCTTCTCTAATCATGATTATCATCATGCTGCCCATGTCCATGATTTTATCCATCATAATGCTGCTCAAACTAGTGTGCATCATCATCATGCTATCCTATATGTCCATGATCTCATGTTGCCCTTTATGTCCATGATCTCATTCATCATGATGCTCATGATCTCATACATAGTGACTTGCTTTATTGCAAATGTAACATCGTCATTTTCTTCTAGCCTTAGGTCTGGCCTTTCCTTTTGATTTAGTCCCGGAATTATTTCTTTTCTTTGCATGAGAAGAAAAGGCAGCAGGAGGACCTTTAAGCATGGGCATTTCTTGCTCTTCTTCCCTTGTTTCTTCTTGAATGCATCTAGCCATTAATTCCTCGAAACCAGGAATTACATTATAGTTCAGAAGAGTAGTCCTGAACACGTACCATTCGGATGGTAATCCTCCAAGAGTCGTGAGTGCCATTTCTCTGTCAGTAATAGTTTCCCCAATAGATAGGAGATCGTTCTTGATCTCGGTGATTCTTAAGAAGTATGCTTGCATACTTTCATCTTTACCCTTCTTGATTTTCCATCAGCTTATTTCTAAGAAACAAAACTTGATTTGCATCATTAAATAAACTCACCAGTCTGTCGTAGATTTCCTTGGAGGTGTCTAGATCAGAGATGTAGGCCACCAAGCGCTTGTCGATAGAGTCCCGGATGATCTTCTTTGTTTTGACTTCTCCATTTTTCCATTTGTTCCAGGCAGCAGCAGATGCATTTGATGAAGGCTCAACAATATTGCCTCTTACATGGTCCAGCACTCCTTGATCTTCAAGGGTTAGATCGATAGACATCTTCCATCCGTGATAGTCAGCTTTCTCACGGAGCTTGTCTTCGGCAGGAAAGAGTGTTGAGGACCCCATAGTTCTTTTAGGATAGCCTTGCCAATCTTCTCTTCAATGATTGCTCTTGCTCTTGCTCGGGCTTTGTCTTCACCTCAGCTCTGATACCATGTTAAGTTATGGTATGTTCTATGCTTATAACAGTTTACTTCTTTTTCTTATTATATTCCACAGATTAGCAATCACATGTACATAAAGTAAAGTGCAGATAGAACATTAAACGATCGACAGAAAACAAGCCAAGACAAGAGACACAAGATGTGGCGGCTAG
>Ga0181464_1000320_pt1 | contig 19311 bp, 18 predicted proteins | sample InSIn2gowninarea_FD_119074 | JGI IMG/M metagenome (GOLD analysis project Ga0181464, IMG submission 119074) | Clean room microbial communities from NASA Spacecraft Assembly Facility at Jet Propulsion Laboratory, Pasadena, California, USA -... ...
CTTCTCACTTTTTGACTCCTTTCTTTCCAAATGAGAATAATGAACTTGAAAATGAAATGTGAGAGCTTAATAGGAGTATTTTTTTATTTTTCACTTGAAAAACCCACTTTCTAATGTTTCTTGTCCTTCCTCAAAACTCTGTTTTTAATGCGGTTTTCTTCTTTATGTCTTTTCAGGTGGATAATGCTCAACTTGAACTGATTTTTGCAGTGTTTCTTCGTCTTGCAACAAGGAGAGATGCTCTGGTGCAACTGGGATCATTTATTACATATATTGACTTAAAATTACATAAGAAATACAAATTAACTAAAAAATACTCTGTTTTCACCTCAAAAACATAATTTTGAGGTAAAAATTACATTAGGTTAAAAGATAATGATTCAGTGACTATGACCTACAAGCCATCATGCTTGACTTATTTATCATCCTCATAACCTTTATAACCTTTTTTTACACTTTTAAATTAGGCTCTTGACCTTGGAAATGAAACCCTAAGACCTAATGAAACATGCACTATGACCTAATGAAAGAATGATTGAAAATTGACCATGAAACCATAACTGAAGGCAACCTGAAGAAGGATCAGCAAGTATACTCTATGAGGGAGAAATTGGATTTTCAAAAGAGAAGACAACCATTAGTGGATCAATTTGACATGACCTAATGAAAGGATGTAAAATTTTCATTATGGGACCCCTAAAATGAAAATGCAAAGAGAAAATTTTGATCCCTGATGGAAGTATGCAGATACTGACACTAACATATCCTTCTATTGTTATAACTATTATTGAAGTTGTTGCTAATGTTGATGCCTCTCCTGTCGATGTACTTGTCACTAAAGTATTTCCATTTCTTTCTCGATCTTAGAAATTTGATTGTTTTGTTCAATAATAATTTTGAATAGTTTCTCTTTTTGTTGTTCCTGTTCTCCATACTCCTTGGTCTGTGGATCTTTAATGGATGGAAGCTTAAGATATTTTTTCAATGTTTTTATGTCTGCATTTGTATTCTTTATAATCTACTCAGCTGAAATTATATTGTTGGGATCATATCCCAATTTAATGATTAGATCTTCCAAAGACTTTATCTTTGTGTCTTTGGTGAGAGAAGAAATCCTTTCTAGTTTTAACTATGCTTGAATGTTGTTTACAGAGACTTGGAGCTTAGCTGTAGCCATAGCTGAATTTGTGATAGTGTTGTAAAGAATCTCACCAGATGGCTCATTGAAGTCATTTGTTCTATAGAATGGATTATATATGTATCAAAAAATAAAATGCATTGTTTTTAGTCATCTACTAATCGACACTAAGCAGCTTGCATTCTTCTCTTCTCAGTATCAAAGGCCGAAAGAAGCCTATGCTAGGTGGTGGTTGTTTTCTTCCAAAATTGTGAAAATGTAGTAGCCTTGAGTGTTTGATTCTTTGCCTTAATTTCTTTGTACATGGAAAAAATACTTTGATATTTCTTGCTCTGATCCATCTCTCCTATTGGTGATGAAACAAGTGTATCTATTGTTATTGAGGTCATTGGAAATACATGAATAGTCTCCTCTCTATTTTGTTGGCATTATGACACATGTTTGGTGTTATGACATAGGTGTTGTCCTTGATGGCAACTCACTCAGATGATAGATCATAGTTCAGGCTCACAAAATGAAGGAAAAAGAGATATATGCAGGTTCCACTTAACCAAGTTGCGTATACACGAAGGATCACAGATCAAAAGGCACATATACCTATGCATGCACTTTCATGCAAGGAAAAGCACATACATATGGGAAAACTTATTTTTGGTCCATGGTATTTAGTCCTTGGTATTTGGACCTATGGTTTTGGACCATGGTATCTCGTCCAAAGTGTTGAACCCAAGTATTGGGTCCATGGTATTGATTCTTTATGGTTTTGGACCATGGTATTGAGTAAGGCCTAAGAATATAAAAGGGGAAGGAGATCATTAGGCAAAGACATTCACTCAAGCATTGAATATCTTATGAAGAGCAAGATCTAGAATTGGGTTATTGTGCATAGCTAGATCTGAACCAAGGAGGAACCTGAGCGCTAGAAGAAGGATAAGTTCTATTGTTGGGTCAAGATCTTAAAGTTTGAATAGTAGTGTCTTTGTGTGATTTTTATCTGTTATATTTGGCGCATGACTTGATCAATAAATCTGATAATTTGGGTATAACTCATGTCTGAATAAGTGAAAAAGGTAAATTATCTTTTATAGATCTATACACAAGTTCGGCATAGCAGAGGTGCATATACACACTAGTCCAGTAAGTCAAAATAGCGTGTACGCTAGTTGGCCTTAATACAAAAGCATATACATGTAGGTTCTACATATTGAAGTAGCATACGTCTCATGAAATATGCTTTAGCTACTTCAGCTTATTGCTGTAGTGTTCTGAATTCAAGATTGGTTTCTAGTTACTGTTAATGTATTCTAGTTACAACATTTAGAGAAGTAATGGTTTGATTCAGTTTTCATTGAAGCAAAGGAGATTGGTTGATGCATATTTATTTGATGTTTGATTATTATTATTAATGGATCTAGTCTGAAAATTTATGAAACATGGTCCCTGGAAGAAAAGAGAAGGTTGTAGCCTTCTGTAGGTCAGCACCTACGTGCTAGTACATCAGCTAGTACAAAATCTAAGGGGGTTGTAGCTCCCTTCCAGGAGAAGCTGGAGAATGAGAGAAGGTCATGGACTTTTGTAGGTAGAAGCCTATGTATTGGTATAAGACTGCACCAGTACAAAAATATTGTAAAAATAAGTTTCTTATTAAAAGAAGATATAGACGAATTGCAGTAGGTGGTTTTCACCCACATTGGGTTTCCACCTTATATCATGTGTCCATGTGTGTGATGATCTATTCTGTTTTACTGCACCAATTTACTATTCTTATGGTTAATGAAGTTCTGATGCACTAATTAAAGATCAACATTTAATGAATCATAAGTTTATTGATATATGTTGGTTGCTTTAGACACAGTGGCGTATGTACGCAGTTTCCCATAACTGAAGTAGCATATACAAATCTAATTGTGAAATGAAAAAGAATTGATTTGATAATACTGATTCACCCCCCTCTTAGTATTATTTCCAACAATTGGTATCAGAGTAGGTCCTTCAGAAGAAGCTTGATCGCTTGAAGGAAGATCTATCATCATGAGCAACTATGAAAGAGGCAAGGCTGTGTGAGATTTGGGTGAAGGAGAGTTAGCACTGCACTTCGGGAGGGTGGTGCTATGCTTCTAGAGAAATGGTGGAGTGGTGCTGTGCGTAGACAGGGTGGCACTGCGTGTCTAAGGCAGGTAGGGTTGGCACTGAACGTTGAGAACTTGGCACTACACATTGAGGCCCGGCACTACGCGTCTGGAAAATTTCCCAGTGTAATTTTACACTGCACTGAGCTCCTGGAACTGATGCTACGCGTCTATGCACTGGCTCTGTGCATTGAGCAGAAGGTTTAGAAAGCCCCCAAAACTTCAAGAAACTTCCAAATTGCTCTATTTTACCTTCATTGCAAGTAATTTGAGCTCCCTCACTATATTTTTGGTTTGCATTTCTAATTTTTAAACATCATCCCCCGTGGTAAATATGAAACCCTGAATTTGCCCCTAGTTATGCTTAAAACCCTAAACCCTCATTGTTCCCCCTATCACTCACTACAGCTCTAAACTTTTTCCCTATCCTTTTATCCCTATTCCATATCATCTCCATCCCTTCATCCCTCTTCCCAAAGGGAAATTTCTCAAACAAACAACATCTCCCTCTCATTTCCTACTCCCTCATTCATTTTTAGCCCATTAGATCATCTCCCATCCCCTCACTCCTAAAACACTTTCACTCATTCCATTCATACAACCTTAAGCCTTGCAAACATGAATAGAGAGGACCAAGACTATGAGGAGGAGGAAAACACAGGCAGTGACACCTTAGTAGATAGAGCTAGGCAACAGAGAAAACCATACAAGGGAGGTAAAATTATCAGAGAAGAGCCATCAAACCTTAGAGAATTGCAGGCCTCTTAGTTGGCTGTCACATGTTTAACATATCTTGGCTACTATGAGTTCTGTGAGAAGGTAGAGAGAGTTCAATACCATCCAGAGCTCACTAGACTTTTTGTAGCTCATATTCAGGACAACAAGGTGACTCTTGCTAGGGTAACATTCACAGTCTCACCCTCCATCATTTTAGATGCAACTAGGATTCTGAATATAGGGGAGAAGTGGTACAAGGCCCAAGACTTGGATGAACATTATTATGAGCCTTATATCAAACCCCGTTACAGAGATGAGGTGAAGAGACTTTTTCCTTTCAGATTTCTTGAAGACAAGTATGTCCCCATAATGAAAATCATCATGAAGTATTTCACTTGTGAGGGCATATTTTCCATGTTGAAGACCTATCACATCAGGCTCCTCATGCATTTTACCAAGGCGGGGATGTTAAACCTCCCTTATTTCTTGTTTAGGAATATTGAGAAGATGGCTCATTTTGTCCAGAAGAAGCCATACCCTCAGCAGATGAGCAGTCTCTATCACTATTCCTTGATCAAGATGATTGTGCTTCATCATCTCAGTCTCCTCAACATCTCTTGGGAGACATTTATTTATCATGACATCTTCAGGGGTCCTCAAATTCCTCCACCAGTGTCCCAAGAAGCAGGGGGACCTTCTAGCAGTATTCAGGTGAAAATAGATGAGGAGGCCAAAGAGACTAGCACTGAGGTGCCCGTGACTTACATGACATATCAGAGGGACACAAGGATATTATTTGCAGCTGATAGGAAAGTGTTTGCTCCATGGGATGTGGAAGGGGCCTTGCCTTCTTCATCAACCCATAGGCAAATGCTAGCTCCACAAGATGTGGAAGGGGCTTTGCCTTCTTATTAGCATAATAGGTATAGGTGCAGAAACTACACAAAGGGAAGGAAAAGATGTCGAAGGATAGTTTTGATGATGAGGAGGAAAGGTACTTTGACTTGACAGAGCATGATGAGACGAAGCAGTGTTATACTCATCATGGAGTGGAAATCATTGAATTAGAGGCTCAGGATGAAGAAACCATAAAGGACATCATCATACAAGAAAAGGAGGCTCAAGTACAAGCTCTAATGGACAATTTGGAGAGGGCCAATTATGTCATCACATATTTGGAACAAGAAAACAAGCATCTGAGTGATAAACAAGTCCTCATGGAGTTGGAGCCACTCAAGGTAAAACGACAAAGTAACAAAGAGGCACAGGTCACTTTGACTCCCATTGAGAAGGATATTGAAGATGATAGAGAGACTTGGCTTGAGAGAGTCAATTTACACCTTTAGAATCTATTGCAGAAGGCCAATAGAGACAATCATATGATCATGCACATGGCCTACCATTACAAAACCCAAAACAAGATTTGTAACATGAGGGTGAAGAAGATGAAAGCTAGGCTAAGGCGGGCTTTGAAAGAAAAAAAGGAGCAGGATAGGCTTAGGATTCTTGCTGAAGCTTCCTTGGCTCATCAAGACACTTGATGATGATGCTTCTTGTTAGAGCCTAGATAGACCTCAGGTTGAAGGGAGGCAATCTTAGGATAACCACAAACCAAGCTTAACCTGGTAGCTATCCCTACCAGGTCGGAAGAGGGCTCTCTCCTTGTTAATCTCAGTTGAGATGACTGAATTGAATATGTATTTTAGGCTAGGTATAGTAGCTCTAGGGATTTTGGTTGATTTTGATGGTTTTGTTGCTGGATCAAATGGAGCAGGCAGCTTTGGGTCCAGGAAATCAACTCAGAAATGCAGGGTGTTCTATGGGGCGAGGTAGGTAGGTGTTTAAACACTTGAAATTGAGTAAGATGGTAGCTCTAAGACTGGTGAAAAGCTGAGGAGGGCATGCAGATCATGATTCCTCTTCAAACAGTAGAAAACATCAAAAACTAAATGAATTCCCAAGGCAGAGCGCTGTAACCAATGTATTCCACCTATCTATCTTGATTTCATTTAATTAGAAGAATGAATAGGATTGTGGCATGCATAACACATGGGAAAAACTGATTACAAAAGAAGAAACAATGAAAAAACACATTACCACAAGAATCCCGCAAAAATAGCTGCAAATCTTGGTTTATTTCCTTGCCAAACTGCTGATACAAGTGTACAATGAAGCTCAAAGCATCCACAAGAGTCCAACCTTTTCAAATGACTAAGAAAGTACATAATATAGGCATCAAACAACTCATGCTAATCTTCAGGGGTTGAATCCATGTGAATAGGGGCAGTTTCACCCATATCTAAACCTAGAACAGGAATATAGTTAGTGGAACAACTTGCCTCTAAAACTATGGAAATTGATTCATTCACCCCCAAACCACCTCAAAATGATGAATCTACCCTCTAGAGTAATTTTACAATTATATTTACATAGCATAGCATCATTAACATTCATAAATTCATCCAGGATGAAAGAAAAAGTCAACTTGTAGAAAAACTAGGAGAATTTTGATTTTTGAGCAAAACTGGCAAAATTCATCCTATGCACAGTGCCACTGATCCTATGCGCAGTGCTGCTTTAGACCCTATTTTGGAGGCCTTCCTCTTGACCAAATTGAGCTCAAGATAGCTCATTGGAAAGGTCTTCCTATCTAGTTTCTAGAACGCTTTGAATTTTTGGATTTGGAGTTCATTGGCCTTGCTAGCTCTGCTATACAACACTGATTTTCCAAGGTCAGAGGAAAATCTGGTTTGTGCAATGGTGTCTTCAAAGAGGCCCCTCATGGGTCATTTTACCTTTTCTTTCCATCTCACTTTCCTCCCGCCACCTCCATTCCTATATTTTCTTCCTATGAACCCGAAAAATAGCCTTAGCCCCTCGTGTGAGGCCCAAACCCGCCATAAAACCTCACCCCAATGACCTCGTGCTTTCATAGCTCCTTGCTTTCCATCTCTGCCATGGATCTGCCCCACTGATCTAACAATTCTCATCGCACCTGATAAAGAAACCTACATGATCATTCCTCCACCATCCGATCATCTCCATGAAGATCTGACAGCATTTTCTCTCCTCGTGCCCGCACCCCGATCGAATGTTAGTGCACGATGAGAGCGGTTTTTCTCTCTCATCCGCCACTACGTGTCAACCTCTAAATGGAATTGTGCAACTTTCAGCTTTTACCACTTAGGGCCCGAAAGTAGTGCGATAAAAATCATTACAGCGCAGCCAAATCACCCGCACTCGTTAAGCACCGCATAACTCCACCGCCTGATCACTGTCTGATCTATCTACCAAATATCTGATGGCCTTGATTCACCTCGCACCCACCTCAACTTTTAGCCTCCATTGAGCCATCTCCGCCATCCATTCCCTCGATTCAATGGCCATGTGATGAGCCCCAGAAATGGGTAATTATATGGGCTCATTTAGCCTCTTAATTTGACTTAATCCACCATTCTCATTAGTTTATTTCATGTTTTTTATTATATTTATGCTAGTAGAGTGAATTGGGTTAGTCATTATGCCAAAAAGTCTAATGTGTGCTTTATGCAGATTTTTGGTCAATTTTGAGACAAAATCAAAGGTTTAATGAGCATTTGGCAGCCGAATTCGAGGAAGAACAAGGGAGAGGATTTGTAGGAGGGTGTCCCCTTAATTTATGAATCCTTACCTCAAATTCTCCATCAAAAACTCGGAGCACAAGCAGCCACATTAGTTCATCCAAGGGGCAGCCAAGCAAGTAAAGAAGGACTATTGTTTATCTGCAGTTTTGGGAAGTTGAGTTCCTTGATTTTAGGAGAGTTGTTGGAGGCTCGAGTTGTATAAATAGTAGAGCTTAGGTTCTTAGTATTTTTAGTTGGATTTTAGCCATTTCATAGTAGATTTTCTCACTTTTGTGCAACTTTGTACTTAGCTCATTTTCGAGCTCTTTTTGAAGACAGTTTTGTGATGTAACTGCTACTTTTGGATAAATGAAGACGAATCGGGTTTTGAACCAGCACTGATCTTCTATAGAGGGCTAAAGCTCTTGGGTTAGAGCCCAACTCAAGCTGCATAGCACCTCCTTTGTGTATTTATATGCTTTTGCTTGCATTCATGAGATAATTTCTATTGTTTAGGTTAATCTTGCTTCGTTAAATTAGGTTGATTTTGATGGTTAGAATAATTGTTTTTACTTCAAGTTGTTTGAGTAAGTTGTTGCAGTGACAGAAAAAGATCCAAAAAGGCTACCATCAGGTCTTGGTCTCCTTTCTCCCTCCTTGGGACCATGATTTGAGGTCAAGGCACTATTGCTGCCACCAAAAACATTGTTTTTGCTTTTCTAATGCAATTGCTAGTGTGATATTTCGAGTTGGAGAAGCTAATATTAGTTTGGATTCATATGCTTAGATCATTTTGTGATTCATTTACCATGGTTTTCTCTCATAATCTTCTATTCATAAATTTATTTCCATCATTTTTCTGGTTTTAGGTCAGAATTAGGTTAAAATAACCAAACTCTGTTTTTTGGTTCTTGCTTTGGTCAGTTTTGAGAAGTAAGTGTGCAGCTATCTTGTAGAATATTCCAGCTTATCATTCATCCATAACACAACCTGTACCAGTTCATCTCTCAAGATTCCCCCACTCATTTGCCACATTTCGCCAATCTACCCTTATTTCTACATTTTTCCACAAACTTGCTTTCTTGCCCTTTGAATAAAACCATCCCTTTTGTCCCTAATCTTCATTGACAAGTTATAGACCCCCCAACACCTTCATCCAGCCTTCATTTCCATTTTCCCATAATTTTTCCACCTTCAAACCTTCCAAAACCACTTTCGGCCTCCTCCTGTAGATCCTCCTACGGAACCTCCTGTAGATCCCTTGCAGCCTCCTGTAGAAATTCCTGTGAGTGATTTTTCTAAGTCTAATAGCAATGGAAGAATTCAGAAGGGTACTAGGGGCTTCTTAGGACCCCTCCACACCTTCCTCACCTTCTGCAAAATCCAAATCCTTCTTCTTTTGCCACCAAACCTCCGTAGAGCCACAGCCAGTCAAATCACAAGCATAATAATTCCACATATAATTACTCAAAAATACAAAAAGATGATTTCTTCTCATTTCTCTTTAGATGTAGCTTGAATAAATGAAATTTACCTTTTCAGTAGTCAATGGCACCCATTTCAGTAGTTTCCATCTCTTTTCTTGCAAAATTAGGGTTTGTTAGGGTTTATGTTTCATTTTAGTTTTCCTTCTCTTTCTGGAAGTAGAATAGCCCATGTAGAGTTAGTTTTCTTTCATCACAGTAAAAGCTTCTTCTGAGAACTCATAGAAGTTGGCTTTAGCTCCTAGCAAACTTGTGCCAGGTAGTCAAGTGACAGCCTGCAGTAAGAGCTAGTACTTGTGCATATAGCACTATTACTTCCAAGTTTGTTACAAACTACCAGGTTGATAAAAGTAAATAAGGAAGCCCCTGGAGTTGCAGCATTATTTTGCAATACTGGAGCTCACCACTCTTTTTGGCACCATTGCGAGGGAAGCGTCAGAGTATTTTGTGATTACTACTTTTCTTCTATTTTCTTCTGCAAACATTCTGTTAAGTTGTTTATTTCAGCAAGAGTAGAGTAGTTGTTTCATTTCAATTCTGCAATTTCCTTTCTACAAAAGTAGATTAGACATTTCCTGCTTTCATTTCAATTCTACAATTTCATTTCAGCAAGCGTAGATTAGGCATTTCCTGCTTTCATTTCAATTCAACAATTTCCTTTCTGCAAAAGTAGATTAGACATTTCCTGCTTTCATTTCAATTCTGCAATTTCCATTTAAGCAAAATAGATTAGTCATTTCCTACTTTCATTTCAATTCTACAATTTCCATTTTAGCAAAATAGATTAGTCATTTCTAGCTTTCATTTCAATTCTGCAATTTCCATTCCAGCAAAGTAGATTAGTCATTTCCTTTCTTTCATTTCAATTTTGCGATTTCATTTCAACAAGTTCATTTCAATTAGTTGCAATTTGTTGTTCAATCTATTTCATTTTGGCAGGTACAAGCAGAAAAAAACAAAAATCACCAAAAAGATTTCCTTTCATGCCTCCTAGGAGTAGAGATAATTCAAGAAAATGTTTGCCCAACACCCCCACTGCTTCACACAACCAACCATCTCTCCTCTTTGATGGCTGCAATCAAGAAACACCCTTAGGTAATAGCCAGACATATTTTAAGAACCTATAGGGGAAGAAGAAGAAGAAAACATTCCTCTGGAGCCAATGGCTAAAAATAGAAATGTTGGGAGTAGTACCTTTTCTTCCAACTCATCCATTAGAAGTGAATTGGAGAAACAGTTGGAAGATTTCAAGACTGAGATGTGACAGATTCTTGCCATGCATATCAAGAGAAGACAAGAGGAAGCAGAGAGGGCTTTGACCATGTTTTTTCCTAGGTGCACTAGGAGGCATCCTAGAAATGAATGCCCATTGGAATCAACAGAGGTTTGTTCAATCTGTGAAGAAAATCACTCTATAGACAAGTGCCCTTTCTTGCCCAGATTTAAATCTATGTACCAAGGGGCTGAAGTAGTCACTAAACAGACCTATTACATAAACCAAAGGAGGCTGCATGGACCTAGACCATATCAGCAGGGGATGCAAGGGACATCTCAAGCATACTACAACCCCAACCAGGTCACTTCTATACCTTCTTGGGCCCCCCCTGCTCATCCTTCTTGGTACACGCCTCCTCTTTTGTCCTTCACATCTCCATATTATTCCCAACCAGCTGCTCATCCATTTCACCCCTATGCTTAGCCACAACCTTAGTGGAATGCACCTCATTAGGGGTGGAGGCCCCAGTACAACTCTCCTCCAGCTCTTTTGCCTTCACCACCTACTCAACCGCAACCATTGCCTCCTACTCCTCCAAGGCAACCCCAAATGCCTACCTAGCCAAACCTGAACCTGAAAAATAGACATGCCCAGCAAGTATATAGTGGGGAACCACCATTTCCAAACCCACACATTGGAGTAGCTCAATCTAATTACAATGTTGAGGTACAGCACTTCCAAACAACTCCTCTTGAGCTTAATGATCTTCACCATAGCTTTGGAAGAGTATTGCCAAAAAGAGATTATATTGATATCATTGAAGGACCACCTCCAGTAGAAGAAGATGCTAAAAAGAATATCAAAGAACCATGGGCTACCCTTGATGAAGAGAAGACATCAGAATCAGAGATCGAGAGAGCTCCCTCATGGTTACCATCAAATCCTCCATGTATTTAAGAGAAGAATTAGCAAAAAGAGGAAGATATTAAGGTCATGGTAGAAGAAGACATGAAGAATGATCCAGATCAGGAGAAAGGCCAAGAACATTGCATTTATATTGAGATATGGTTCTAGACGGTCACTAAGGTGTAGTGTCACTCTCTTCCTCAACTATGCTTTATCCCTTCAAAGTCAAATCATTTGGTCTCTGAATCTGGATATATGTCAAAGCATACATTTCAAGCCTGCACATCATTTGTCTATCATCTAGATGTGCACATCACTCCATTGGAAGTATTCTTATACTTGAAATTGTTTTTTTTTTTTTAAGTAGGGTAGGGTAGAGAAAAAAAATGAAAAATAGGAGAAAAATAAAAGTCTAATGTGAAAACCTCCATGGAGGCGCCTCAGATTGGCTCATTGATTGAAAACCTCCATGAGGCAGTCAATGGGTTGGAAAGAAGAGAAAAGAAAAAGAGAATAAGATCCCTGGGTGAAAACCTCCCTTGGAGGTGCCTAGGGCAGACAATTAGGGTGAAAACCTCCTTGAGGAGCCCTAACTGTTTTCAAAAAAAGGGGGAAAAGAAAAATAAAAAATGAATTTCCAGTTGTATTGTAGGTCTACAAGAGAACTTCAGGAAGTAGTAGCAAGTGCCAAGAAAGCTCTAAAACCAATAACATCACCTATCCTACCTTCCCTCACCCTTCTCCATTATTCTTGACATTCTTTCCACCTCACTGTGCTTCTTTTCTGAAAATTATGTTTTCTACAGGAGTCTCCTGTAGAAATTACAGAGAGCTAGAAATGGATTTTAAAAGAAGTTTGGGGAAGCTTCATAAAAGGTTTATAAACCCCCTTGCAATCTTCAAACCTCTCTTCCATCATTTTTAAGTCCGCATTATAGCCCAAGCTCATTTTTTCTTACTGTCTAGAAAACTGCGGAATGCTCTGATACAAAAATACATAGAGCAGAATTTTTTTTCCCTAACTTGAAAACCATGCATCCATTTAAAAAATTGTTTCATGGGGAGTTGCATAGGGATGATCGAAACATGCCCAAGAAATTTCAGCCAATTTCAATTCACAGTTTCCAAGAAATCAGCCTCCATCACCTTCAACCATTTTTTCATTTTCTCCATATCCGTGCATCCATTTAAAAACTTGTTTCATGGGGAGATGCATATGGGTGATAGTAACATGCCCAAGCAATTTTAGCCAATTGTAGTGCATGGTTTCGAAGGAATTGGAGGCAATCACCTTCAGCCATTTTCAGTGTTTCTCTAAATTCGTGCATCCATTGACCACAATTTTTCTATGGGGAGGTGCATAATAATGATAGAAACATGCTTAGAAAGTTTCAGGTCAATCCAGTCTACCGTTTGGGAGCTATGGATGAAGCAAGTCACTGTCCTACAAAAATCTAACATCAGTAGCATGAGGGTGAAAATCTGAAGGTTGAAGTAGACTCTCGAAGATCAAATCTAGCTAGAAAGGAACCTGCACAAAGCACAGCCACATATCAACAACCATACAAGCATGCATCCATAGAAACAAAGGCATGCAACAGAAGAAAAGGCCATAGCACCTCACAGCAAACACATTAGACTTCTAAGTAAGTGTCTCAACCTGTTCCTCTATTGCATCTATTTAATTTGAAACTGCATAAACAAGTGAAATGGTTGGGATTAAGACAGAAATGTGGCCAGTTAAACTGGCCACCCTCAGCTAGTTTAATCACGCTCATCTGGAGATCACACTGCATGTGTGTCTAGTCAACTCATGGAGAAATCTAACAGTCAGGTAGTGGCGGCTGTTTTGAACTCAAGCGCCAATGATATCAAGTGATTACAAGCAGAAAACATGAAGTTTCATAATAGCACTACAGTGGGGACCAACAGTCTGCATGGGGCCAACGTACACTTGGCCAGCTCACCCTCCATCAAAGGAGGTCTCCATAAACAACCATAAAAACTCCTCCTTGAAACACTCTCACCACCTTTGCTGTCATTTGTATCGATGTGTTATCAACTGCAGCAAGCTACCTACTACCTTCATAGCCTCAAAACAGTCGCTCTCTACCGTTTTCAGAACCCTTCTGCTTATCATATTTACAGGAAATTATCGGGATCTATAAGAGTGGAAACACAATCTATAGGAGCCTTTCTATAGGAAGCCCAAAGAAACTCTACACAGGAAAATTCGAGATTTTTATACCAAATTCGAGCTCAAAAAAGGTAGGCTCAGAGAACCCACTTTGCATTTCATATATCTACAAAAGGTGGTGGGATTTGAAGTGAAGAATTAAGTTGAAAAGAAATAAAAGGTGAAAACAGAAGTCTACCTGTGTTTTTCTAAATTGCATACAGTCTCTCCAATTTCTTCTCTACACTAAAAGTCTGTCTTTTTCTTCCCCGTATTCTCCTATAAAGAAGAGGTGCAATCATTTAAAAATCAAGCCTGTGAAAAGCGTGAATTTGCATTTGGAAGCCTATTTATTTTGTGAAAAAGGGAAAAGCATTGTTTTATATACTCTTTGTTTTGTCAAAATATTGATTTCCTCAACAAAAGAAAAAAACCAGAGAAGTACATTCAGGTTGAAAACAGGGTTTGAAGGGAGGAAAAATTGCAAATTGATGTTGTGAAAAAGAAGAACATCAGAAATTCTTGATTCCAGAAAGACAAACCTCAGCTATTCCTCTGTTTCCAATTTTGAAATTTTGTTGCCTTCCTCCTCACCTGAGAATTTCTAGTAGTCACTAAACATCATGATAGGGGGTTTTATGAGAAAAGAGCCTCTGAATTCCACCAAAGAGCATGAACACCCAGAAGTGGTATCCCTCTTTACTAAGGAAAATTGGATGCCTTTCTTTGAAAAATTTCATGGGTATGATGAGGAAGTCACAGAGGAATTTTTATTGTCTTTAAAACCTCATTCAAAAACCCATGCCACAGTCAGATTTAGGGGTCTAATCATAGAACTTACACCAGAGTTTACCAGCAAGATTACAAGCCTCCCACTTGGACTCCCCTAGAGCAAAGAAGAAAAACCATTAGGTCAAGTTACCAAGAACACCTTCATAGCCTGGGATATTTTTAGAAATATGGTAGGGGAAGACGAGGAGGAAACAAAAAAAGAGGAAAAGACTAAAATAGATAAAGAATAACTTGAAACAGGAAAACAGAAGATGAGAAGGAAGAACCTGAAACAAAGAAGAAAAAGACTAGAGTAGAGAGGAGGAAACCCAGAACAGAAAAGGAAAAAACTAAAATAGAAAAGAAAAAGGCTAAACCAAAGAAGAAAAAGACTAAAGCAGAGAAGGCACAAACTAAACAAGATGAGAAAGAAACCAAAACAGAGCTTGAGGAAGGAAAGCTAACAGAGGCAGAGAAGACAAAAGAAGAGGAAAAAGAGGAAGAAGAAAGAAAACAGTGGGAGGAGGTGGAGAGAAAGGTAGGATTCCATGATAAAGAGGAGGATATCACATTAAAAGCATGGGATGTCAGGGAATCCATCAGAGCCATCATGCATGAGGAGATAGACTAGTTGCTCAGAGGATGAGAAACCCATTCAGTAGGGGGTGATGATGAGCCCCAGAAATGGATAATTATATGGGCTCATTTAGCCTCTTAATTTGACTTAATCCACCATTATAATTAGTTTATTGCATATTTTTTATTATATTTGTGCTAATAGAGTGAATTGGATTAGTCATTATGCCAAAAATTCTAATGTGTGCTCTACGCAGATTTTTGATCAATTTTGAGACAAAATCAAAGGTTTAATGAGCATTTGGCAGCCAAATTCGAAGAAGAACAAGGGAGAGGATTTGTAGGAGTGTGTCCCCTTCATTTATGAACCCTTACCTTGAATTTTCCATCAAAAACTCAGAGCACAAGTAGTCGCATTAGTGCATCCAAGGGGCAGTCGAGCAAGTAAAGAAGGACTGTTGTTTATCTGCAGTTTTGGGAAGCTGAGCTCCTTGATTCTAGGAGAGATGTTGGAGTCTTGAGTTGTCTAAATAGAAGAGCTTAGGTGCTCAATTTTTTTAGTTGGATTTTAGCCATTTCATAGTAGATTTTTGCACTTTTGTGCAGCTTTGTACTCAGCTCATTTTCGAGCTCTTTTTGAAGACAGTTTTGTGATGTAACTGCTACTTTTGGATAAATGAAGATGAATCAAGTTTTGAACCAGCACTGATCTTCTCTAGAGGGCTGAAGATCTTGGGTTAGGGCCCAACCCAAGCTGCCTAACACCTCCTTTGTGTATTTATATGCTTTTTCTTGCATTCATGAGATAATTTCTGTTGTTTAGGTTAATCTTGCTTCGTTAAATTAGGTTGCTTTTGAAGGTTAGAATAGTTGTTTTTGCTTCAAGTTGTTTGAGTAAGTTGTTGTAGTGATAGAAAAAGATCCAAAAAGGCTACCAGTAGGTCTTGGTCTCCTTTCTCCCTCCTTGGGACCATGATTTGAGGTCAAGGCACTATTGTTGCCACCAAAAACATTGTTTTTGTTTTTCCAATGCAATTGCTAGAATGATATTTCGAGTTGGAGAAGCTAATATTAGTTTGGATTCACATAATTAGATCATTTCATGATTTATATACCATGGTTTTCTCACATAATCTTCTGTTCATAAAGTTCTATTCAACATTTTTTTGGTTTTAGGTCAGAATTAGGTTAAAATAGATAAAACTCTATTTTTTAGTTCTTGCTTTGGCTAGTTTTGAGAAGTAAGTGTGCAACTCTCTTGTAGAAAATTCCAACTTATCATTCCTCCATAACACAACCTGTACTAGTTCATCTCTCAAGATTCCCCCACTCATTCACCACATTTTGCCAATCTGCCCTAATTTCTGTATTTTTCTACAAAGTTGCTTTCTTGCCCTTTGAATAAATCCAACCATATCTTTCGTCCTTTATCTTCCTTGACAAATTATAGACCCCCCAACACCTTCAGCTAGCCTTTATTTCCCTTTTCCCATCATTTTTCCACCTTCAAACCTCCCAAAACCACTTTTGGCCTCCTCTTATAGATCCTCTTGTAGAACCTCCTGTAGAACCCTTGCAGCCTCCTGTAGAAATTCCTGTGAGTGATTTTTCGAAGTATTATTGCAATGGAAGACTTCAGAAGGGTACTAGGAGCTTCTTAAGACCCCTCCACACCTTCCTTACCTTCTACAAAAGCCAACTCCATCTTCCTTTCCCACCAAACCTCTGCACAACCACAACCAGTCAAATCACAAGCATAATAATTCCACATAAAAATACTCAAAAATACAAAAAGATGATTTCTTCTCATTTCTTTTTAGAAGTAGCTTGAATAAATGCAATTTACCTTTTTAGTAGTCAATGGCACCGATTTTAGTAGTTTCCATTTCTTTTCTTGCAAAACTAGGGTTTGCTAGGTTTTGCTACAGTTTGTGTTTCATTTCAGTTTTCCTTCTTTTTTTGTAAGTAGAATAGCCCCTGTAGAGTTAGCTTTCTTCCATCACAGTAAAAGCTTCTTCTAAGAACTCATAGAGGTTGGCATAAGATCCTAGCGAACTTGTGCCAGCTAATCAAGTAATAGCCTGCAGTAAGAGCTAGTACTTGTGCATATAGCACCATCACTTCCAAGTTTGTTACGAACTACCAGGTTGATAAAAATAAAGAAGGAAGCCCTAGGAGTTACAACATTATTGTGACAATATTGGAGCTCACCACCATGCATCTCATGTCCCGTGACCACTACATTTTCCTGAGAAGGAAGATGACTAGCTCTGTCAGTACTAGTCACAGTCATTCCCCAACAACCATATTCAACAGAAAGCATGGCCAAAGGGGAAAGGACGTAGCGCGACTCTCTGACTACATTTATTAGTTATGGAACCCCACTGGTACATTCACTCCAACTGCCTAAGAGGACAGCAGAGCACCTGAGAAGATTAGATTCACTCACTATAGCAAGAAAACATAGTCAGAAACTCCATAAGGCAGTTAAATGCAGTTGGTGGTCAACTATGACCCCTCCATACCTAAATGGCCAAGTGCCCTTGTAATGTAAAATCTATAAATACCAAGAATAAAGAAGTAATCAAGGTTGATGGTTGGCATTTTGATGTAAGGTTCAACTTCTGGAGACTGTAGATATTTTGACACTTGTAGCATCTCATCTTCATTTTCAGCTTGTGCAAGCTTATTTTGTTGTTAACTGCTCACTTTCCATTTTCCTATGTTCTAAGTTGTGCTTGATATGCCATGTTCTTGAGCTCTTAATGTTTAGCATTAGATAGCTATCATCCTATCTCTATGTTAAGATGTTGTATGGATCATTGAATAGGTGGTCCAGGCTTTCTCTATCTAATGCAGGAGAGTTGTCATCCTCTCTGTGCATTAGTAGATTAGATTTGTAGACTTCTTTACTGGTTGCAACTGACCATCACATCATCTTGTGCATCTGCTAGTGTGGTCAGTGTTCTCCATATTCACCAAATCTTTAAACTGTGAGTAGTTGGTGGTCTAAATCCCTGTAATCTGGGGGTGTTCACGCATGTATGGAGTGGAACAAAGTAGAAGTGGTTATTTGGCTTGGACAAACATCATTCCTTCCATTCGTCCATTGCAAAAATAGTTGAATTTATATGTTACTAGGCATCTCCAAGCTACAACCTAGGAGAGTTTCTTGGAATCCTAACATAATTGGCACCATTGTCGGGGAGAGGAGATTGAAGCTCAGCTTCCCTAGGAGAATGACACAGATTCAGATTTGATGATAAACAAAGTCTGGACACATTTCTGGTTGTAATCATCTATCTGGCAACTCGATTGGAGGACCAACCTTTGGCGACTCCACATTATAGTTCTGGCTCAATTTGTGAGGCATACTCAGAGAAATCCTTAGAAATTACCAGCTGACCCAGTGCCTGACCCTAAGAAGATTGTTAAGCAGAAAAAGAACATTTAGAAAGGAGCATCAGGATCAGGTAAGCCTAAACAATCTTATGTATCTCTGCATGAGAGGCTTGTTACTGAGCATGTTCATTTTGAAGATAGAGAGCTTAACATTGTTCATGAAGAAATACCCTCAGAGATTCATAAAGCTCCTTGTTCTATAAGTTTCCCGTTTTGATCCCAGTCCAAATAAAACCTCCCCCTTAGGCCATCAGTGCCCTTCTGCCCTGTCAATCAATTCTCAACCTTTTGTCTTCCAAATGACCAATACCCCTCCATCTACCCCAGTCATGGCAAGCCAGCAAGCACTTACCAAAATGGAAAGAATCATAGCTGCTAGGTATGGACCTCTGGTCCTACCTACTCCTTTGAATGCCATGCCTGCAGGAGAATACCAGAAATACATGCCTAAGTTTACTGGTATAGAGGGAGTGACAGTTAAAGAGCACCTTGAGTCCTTTTATAGCTATGCTAATAATATAGATATTAATGAAGATGATGTGTGGATGAGGGTATTTGTCCAAAGCCTAGATGGAGAGGCTAGAAAATGGTTCAGATAATTAACCCCTAGGTCTACAGCAGACATTGAGGCCTTAGATGATGTGTTCCTAAAGCATTGGGGGGTTAAGAAAGATCTGCTCTATTATCATACCGAATTTGGGAACTTGCAAAGGGAAAATGGTGAGCTGCTGTCTAATTTCAATAAGAGATTTAACCGCATGTACAACAGAATACCAACTAAAGTGAAACCCACCCCTACTTCTGCTAAGCTTACTTATGTCAATGCCTTCGATTCTCGTTTTTGTTTACTATTGATTCAGCTTCTCTAGGAGAATGACACAGATTCAACGTTGATGATAGACAAAGTCTAGACACATTTCTAGTTGTAATCATCTATCTGGAGACTCGACTAGAGGACCAACCTTTGGCGACTCCACATTACAATTCCGGCTCAGTTTGTGAGGCATACTCAGAGAAATCATTAGAAATTACTAGTTGACCCAGTGCCTGACCCTGAGAAGATTTTTAAGCAGAAGTAGGGGTGGGTTTCACTTTAGTTGGTATTCTGTTGTACATGCGGTTAAATCTCTTATTGAAATTAGACAGCAGCTCACCATTTTCCCTTTGCAAGTTCCCAAATTCGGTATGATAATA
>Ga0181464_1000324_pt1:0-17500 | contig 19290 bp, 11 predicted proteins | sample InSIn2gowninarea_FD_119074 | JGI IMG/M metagenome (GOLD analysis project Ga0181464, IMG submission 119074) | Clean room microbial communities from NASA Spacecraft Assembly Facility at Jet Propulsion Laboratory, Pasadena, California, USA -... ...
GCAACTCTTCTCAAAATCTCAAAAAAGGATGCTGAGTTGGAATCCCATTCTAACTAAGGATTCTTGTGGTTCCGGAGGATCCAGCTACAGGAGAACCAGGAACGGAAAGCCCCCCCCCCTTTCCGTTCCTGTATGTGAGGAATTCCGCCCACGGGAGTGAGTTTGCTCCGGTTAAAAAGCTGCATACCTTTAGTGCCCTGGGGGATCGAGAATTCCGTTTGCTTTTCCCAACCCTAGGGGGGTTAGCTGCCGGAATGAAGGATTACCTTCTCGAGTCTCGACTCTATCCTAGGGTGCTCTTTCTCATCTGATCCCAAAGCATTCTTCTCCTCCTGCCTAAAGGCATAAATGTAATCCGGCCTTTACCTTTCCTGAGGTAGCTCCTATCTCCGACTGAGCATAACGATTTGCTTTTTAATAAATAATACCTCGGCGGGGTCGGGTTTCTTAGGATCTACAGGGAAGCCCCTTGCCCGACTTCGACGTTAAGATACGGGGTCTAAAACCAAAACCCCAGGTTTTTTTAACTAACTAAATAAATAGTCGGGTGTGGGGCTTCCCTGTGGAACGTAGTATCGACGATACTGGATCGCCCTTTCCTTTACTGGAAGTTGATCCCCGTTGCCCAAATAAAAGAAAGGGTTGGTTGATCTATTAAGAAAAGGGTGGGGTTCTCGTACTGCCCTCCAAAGTCAGTCTCCTGCGGGCCTCTTCCTGATTGGCCCCATTCGTGTATGTCAAAAAGCGGGATACCTTGACGCCCGTGTTAGCTCTTAAAGGTGGGATGCTTCCCCGTACCGATTCGCCATTTTCCCAGGTGCCCAAGGCATTATCAATTCTCGTTTCACTAAGTTGGGGTGCCTCTACTCCATTCTTTCGGAATGGTATGTGGGCCTTCCTCAAGCAATCCCCTATGACTCAACCCTTGTTCTTGTGCAAAAGCGTCCTCCCCTTCCTCTTTTTCTCGCTCACTAAGGCAAGCGGCTTCCTGCCCCATTTGTGTCTGTCTGCGATCGTGCCTAGCCGAGCAGTTCATCAGGAGCTGCTATCTGGGACCAAGCACTAAGCACTCTTTCTTTTCTGGTAATATATATAAAGTCGGTGTCGGGTTTGTTAGGATTGATTGCCCCATAGATGGACACCTTCCTTGTACTGAAAGGTGAGAGAAGGGGTTCACAAAGACAAGGCTTCGGTTCTTCGCCGATTCAAGTGAGAAAGTCAGTGACATCGAAGACGTATAAGGTAGTCGAGTATGGCTAAGAGCAAACTACCTCTTTATAGTAGTAACCTGAAAGCAGCCGTACTTGAATAAGCAATTTCATAGATGGAGAGATTTCCCTACATGAAAGTCAGAGGCATAATAAAAGGGTATTAGATATAGGCTCAACGAATAGGGTCTATGAACAAAGACCATAGTCGACTGCTCGTCCTCATGGTATGATAACTAAAAGGTAAAGACGAGTGAGTTGATCTTCCAGAGGCCAACCCTTGAGGATGTATGAGGGTTACGAACTCTTTGCTATGGAGACGAAAGAAGAAAGCAGTGAATCCTAGGACCCACAGCTGACAGAAGCCCTACCGCATTCTGTCATTCCCTCTAATAGTTGATGGAGGGTCAATCTTGTCCTACCTGTAAGTAAAGGGCGGTATGAATCCACTCTACAACTATTGGATTCAAAAATCTGAATTCGTCTTCTCGTAGATAGCGAAAAGTGCGTTGATTCGGAATGTGTTCCGTTTAGGGGGGACAACAACCCCCCCTTTCATTCCTTCGATCCGTAATGCTTAAATCCGGGGAGGGAAGAAATCCTTTACATATCATGTAGTTCTTTGGTGGGTTTCATTATCCATAAGTAAACCCTTTCTTCAGGTATTTGCTTTCAGTCTCTTATTTACGAATCTTGTTTTTTATCGTATAATAAGGAAAGAAAAGCTGCGGTGATCGCTCACTAGTTTCATCTAGCTAGTGAGGGAAAACCCATTTGTGATTAATAGCGGAAGAGCGGAAGAAAGAGGGGAGTTGAAACATAAAAAAAGATTTGCTATGAGTGCACAGAAGAATTTCTTAGATTGGGACATGAAAATGAGGAGATTCAAACGGATAGAAGAACAAAGGCTAGAAAAGACAAGGCCCACTTTCTTACGATTATGGGCCTTCAAAAGAAAGATCACCTTAGGATTGTCTATGTGCTTAAGTCTTGCATTTCTTTCCTGGTGGGCATACATGCCCGAGAAACTACTCACACAACCATTAGCTTACTTAAAGCCAGAGTATGTACATTTGGTCAATGACACCCTTACCCTTGTTGACCAGATATGTGAATAGCACAACTCAGGGTTCATATGTATGTGTGATGAGCAGCATATTCACAACGAAGTAGCAAGCGCTTTTTCAAAAGATGAGCTTTACGACCCCCTTGGCATAAAGGAAGGGAAGCATAAAGCGAAGGCCCTAGTTGTGATGGTAGGAGCTTTACTGAGAACTTTGCTCCTAAATTACTCAGTCGTAAGGTAAGTGCTCTGTGCTTTCTTAGATTACCGAAGTAAAAGACCGAAGTATTGACTTGATCCCATCGGGCACGTAGGCCGGCCGGGAAAGGACAGCTTCAGTCATATCTAGTCTCGAAACCTAGGAATGAAATGAGAGCTAGACCCTTCGTAAGGCGGTGCCGACAAAAGGCTCGTGAAATCTAGGAGAGGAGCTACTCATAAAGGAAGGACTGAAAGGAGAGTTCGGGGGAAACAAAATAGCATTACATTAGGACTAGAACTATGGGGCGTTTTCAACTCAAAAAGAGGAAAATTTGATAGATAAAGAAAAGAAAAAGGCTTCATAAACTGAAGAAGAAAATAGCCTAAAGTAAGAATGGAATGAATGACACTTATCGTATTAGTAGGGAAAAAAACAGAAGGAAGAATGGAACCAACAGGAAATAGAGAAATTAAGGATCCCCCAACGGAAATAGATCTCTCCCTCCCTTAAAACCCTAGTACGCGAAGTGCGCCTTTGGGGCAGCGAATCGGGCTTGAAAAAGAAAGAAATTCACATAGTATTTCGTGTCCCAGACCTTTTTTTGGAAAAAACCCCGAAAACCTACTTTACTTATTTTTGGGTGTTTAGTTGAAACACCAAAAAATTCGAGCAAGTTCTTTTAAAGTCACTTTTTTTTAATGGGAAGCGCAAAAAGACGCAGAGTGAAATAAAAGAATAAAAAAGACTGGTTAGATAACTGTCAATGAAGCAAAATGAAATTTTGCGCGAGCTCATTTCTTATCTGGAGTATTCCCCCCATTCTCACTACTATATAAAGGAACATACTTCCTTTATTTTAAGATTTTAAGACGCGAACTTGAGAGTGAGCTGAATTCTTTGTTTATGGAAGCGCGACTTCCATTCCCTAGTGATACAAATATGGGGGACGTGGTCAATCATTTGACTGCGAATTCCACTCCCCTCCCTGATCTCTATGCGATGGTCGAAGACCTCCGCATTCATGGGGCAACAAGTCCGCATTTTTCTAACGCTGTCACTTTTGTCTCACAATTTTTTGGTGGGGATGGGGGTTAAGGGGGGTGCCCAACATAAAAGGAACGAGGGGAAGAATCGACGAGAAATCCATAACAAAAAATCGTGAATAAAAAAGCGTGACGAGAATTCTCAACCCAAGATGTTAGAAGGTGCAAAATCAATGGGTGCCGGAGCTGCTACAATTGCTTCAGCGGGAGCTGCTGTCGGTATTGGAAACGTGTTCAGTTCTTTGATCCATTCCGTGGCGCGAAATCCATCATTGGCTAAACAATTATTTGGTTATGCCATTTTGGGCTTTGCTCTAACCGAAGCTATTGCATCGTTTGCCTCAATGATGGCCTTTTTGATTTCATCCGTATTTCGATCGAAGAAATAAAAAGCCCAATGCTAAACCCAATTCTAGAGTATTTGATTTTACTTTCTACTTTACTAGTACTGCCCATTTCTATCTGGATAATAGCGAGCAGTCGTATTTTTTCGCGCCTTCTTGAATTTACCCCCGATACTTACCAAGAAAGGGTCCGAGCAATTGTCGAGGACGCTATAGTTGAACGTATCTGTCAGCTGCTAAACGATCTTTTTCCCCGATATGGGCTGACTCCATCTAGGAACGCCCCCTTTTCTACGATCGTTCAGAACTTGCTTAACGAGGCGGGGGCGCCTGATCGCCTAGCTTACTTGGCAAATATGTACGAAAGCTTGGTAGAACAAGAAACCCAGAGCCCGGTTTTCCACCAAATTGTTCAGGATTTTCTTACAATAATGGGGGGTGGGGGCTGCTAATCCGTTAGCGGGCCCACTTGGCCTCTTTCCCATGCAGCTAAAGGAAGATTCGTGAGAATGGCGTAGATAGAAGGACCGAGCGCCCCCGGACGTAGCTGAAAGGTGAACCGGGTTAAAAGTCACGATTAGAATAAATGGTAGTTCGCTGGGATTGTATTCATTTCCCAGAGGTGCTGGTTCGACTCCAGCTCGTGACAAGGCCTTTTTGGTCATATACCTTGGTCTTGCTTGTTATTGTTATATTCAGTTCCTTTTTTCTTCCCCCGCCAAATTAGGGTTCACTTATTTCTCCTTACCTGGAAGCCTGGAAGCGGCTAGGCTAAGAAGAGGAAGCAAAGGCCGAAGAAAGACCTTCCACACGACTGCTCTTCTTTCCTGTTTGCTGTAACTGTAAACAGCCGATTTGCTTATTCAACAACTCTCTAATCAGTTTGGGCACTAGGCAGCAATAACTGGTAAGGTTAGTACGGACCCTTTTCAAAGGTCACTAGAGTGGCTCCCGTCTTTCCTCACTCGAGGTCTAGCTTTCCCTTGGATTACTTTGCATCCTTCCTGCTTGAAGGAAAGTGCCGCACTATTTTTAGCCACTCGGAGATAGCCTTTTCGATCTTATTGGCTTAAGCAGACCATTCGTGAGCAGATAAGATCAAAGAAAGCAACCTACAGTCCCATGCATACTAATAGGACAAGGAAGTGACATATAATACTAATAGAAGAGGAAGCTGGTATTCAATTAGCTAGGGAGGGAGACAGGGTTCCAAACCTTTGGTGGCACCCCACCCGCATATACACATCTAAGAAAGAGACTCCAAATTGCCAACTTATCACACTCTCCAATCATTCCACTTCTCACACTACGGCGACTAAGACTTTCTCAGGGCTCAAAAGAACCCTATTTTGGAGTGCCATCATAGGATAGGAGAACGGAAAGCTTGAGCTTTCGAAGTCATCTTTCCAAAGGCGAGTCAAAGCCATCGTGCGGCTTTTCAAGCCCGATCTTCCGAACCTGCTGCGTGAAAGCCCGATAGGGCATTCTCCTTTAGAGACCCTAATGACATTGACCAAGGGATCTTGATTTGATCCAATTGGTTTTTGAATTTCTACCGATTGATTTGAGAAAGCCGGCATCAGTCTGACGTGAGAGAAGTCAGCACAAGGGAAGTCCCTCGAAGCCGAAGTAGGGTTGAGTCTCAGGAAGCGTTTAGGCCGGGTTCGCAGCATTCTTCAAAGACAGGTACAGTAGCAACTTCAATCTCAGGGGAATCCAATGGATAATCCAACTGCTAAGGTGAGTTTATTCTCCCTTTATAAGATGGAAGTTTACTTACAAAGAAAAAGGTAAGCGTTGGTATAAAATTTTTCAGTCTCAGTTCTTTCTTTAGTCAGGGAATTAGCTTGTTGCTCAAGGGAAGAATCTATGTAATAAGAGTGGAATAAGGATTCTTCTAAGCGCTGGAGTCCGAAGGGTCCGAAGGAGTGGTATCAAGCCTGCTCGTAGCTCACCCGTAACCCGTAAAGTAGGCAATATGTGATATTGCCCCCTACTCGGCTCGGAGGGTGAGCTACTATCGATATTTCAAGCGATGCTACCTTCGCTTCCTTATGAGATTACTTTGTTGAACCGATCTACATCTACGGAACCAACTTCAACTGTACCAACCCGGATAGTTGCTTCCCCACCTTGGCTTTCCCACCTTTTCTTTCACATTGATTTGACCCACCTTCCGCAATAGAGTGATCTAAGACTTTTCTTCGCTTCGGGGGATGCCCTTCTTCCCGGATCACTACTCATCTTATTGATTTCTCGGGTGCGCTATTTACCTTTCACACTTCAGCTTACTGCCCTCGCCTGCGAGAAGGGGAGCTAAAAGAAAAGCAACCGGAGCAACATTTCTTAGTATTCATTCTACTATCCTGCTTTAAAGCGCTTTGCTACAGGCCTTCCTCGTTAGACAAATTCACTCAATCAGAGACTTTCCTTTCATTCACCGCCTTTGTAGAAGTACTGATCGATCCAATCCTAAAGCACATAGGTAGAAGTTATTCTCGATCCAATCTCAGACTTTCCATTCCGGGAAAGATTTCTGCAAACAAGAATCTCTATTTTGTAGCCGGGGGGGGGGTGGGTCCTATCAGTTAGCTACGTCCCTCAGGCAAATTTGCTTCCGCTTCTTTCTGTTTGCTACTCTTGTATGAACACCCTTTCTCTCCTGAAGTGAGCGAGTGCTGATCACTAAATTGGAATTTGGCTCCTGAAAGCTTAGAAAACGCATTTTTTAGACCGAGCCGAGCCGAGAATTGTTTACAATCAGTCGTGATCAAAGCTCTTTCAAGCCAATAAATTTGCTTTCCTGGAAATATGTAATATCCCTGCCCTGCTCGCTACGTAAAGGAGGGTGGAGTGAAGCTTCCCTTGAACTGGCCAAAAGCCTCTAACTCGCGATCCAATTCTTTTCTTCGCGCTTAGAAGTGGGCCTGAGATTCTCAATTTCATGGGGAGGACTTCCCTTTCCCACTAATCCAGTGCACGCTGTTCTAATCGGAATTGGAACCAGAACCCCGTTCTAAAATCAGGGGCAGGCTCACGTTTTCACTAATCAAGCAAGAGCCATTGCGAGCCTTTTCCTGACGAAATCGATAACTAGCGGAGAATGCCCACTGCGGCGAAGGAAAGGCAATCTTCCGAGCAACTTCTTTCTATCTGTATAAGTTATTTATGAGAGCTGCGGCTGCGGAGGATGTGAACCGATCGTACGGAGCTGCCTATGCCCTTTCTTTGGGTTCGTTTTGCCTATGAAAATAGAAAAGTCAAACAAACTTCCCTCTCGCCTGTGCTTCTGCCCTTATGAATGCCGGATCGTGAGGATCTTACTTTATCGAAGCCAAACCTGGAGCTCAATAGACTCTCTCCCTACCTGAGTTAACTTGCTTACTAGCCGCCCTGCCTTGGACAGCAGCTTGCAACAGCCGATTCTCTGTACTCCGTCTGTCAAAGATCCGATTCGCTAGACTACAACTAGTTGATGAATGTGCTCTCTCACTATGTTTAACACGATTGGACAGAGCGAAAGAACAGAAAGAGGGAAAGGTGGGGTACCTTTCTTGTAGACTCAAACCACTCGCTTAGACAGCTAAGTTTGTATTGAAAGGTCGAGGGCCTTGAATCACAATATGGATTGGTGTTCCGATTCGAATCTCGCTGTTTAGGCCTCGGAGACGAAATACTATCCGACACACATAATCATTGTAGTAATTGCCTCGGTCCAACCAAGAAAGACATGGGACTTTTTGGGCGTAGGAATGCAACACATTCCATTCTTTTCGGTACCCACGATTTAAAAAGATCAAAGATGGATACTTACGCTTCAATACTACTCACTTACGCAAGGATACATGAAGGAAGAAATACACCTTGAAAAGTCAGAAAAGAAACAAAGGGAACCGTTAATCCTTACTTTTTTATTAAAAAGGGGCGCCCACTACTTATATAATATGTAAATACGCACCATGCCAAATGTGTCCGAAGAAGAAGATGCAGAGCGCAATCGACCAGCCATCAACAGCAAGCGACAACCGAGCAAAGAAGCGGAAGAGAGACTAGCGGAGAGAGTCATCACAGTGTCACGGAGGCCACGCCGCGAGTTTCTAGTCAAGTGGAGGAATCCCGGAAACGAGGACGTCGACCATTTGAGTGGGGGAGAGTGTCATAGGCCAATTCTTTTACATGTAGTATAGTTGTGGGGAACATGGGAGTGGAAATATTGTACTTGACAAATGCATTTATTTTGTAATTTCAAGGGGTGTGACACCTCCAGCATCTTGATGTCTCCTTCTACCACAAGTTCACATGCTCCTTATGCTCTTTAGGGGGGAGTGACTAGTTGGGCCCGTGAAAGTTGGTATCAGAGCTTCAAATCGATTGTGGGATATAAAAGCACCATGGCCAAAAGTGCCAAGATCGCTCGCATCGAAGCATTAGAGAAAGACCTTGAGGTGGCTTTGTCCGCAGCTCAAACTAAGCGCATTGAGACGCTCGAAGTAAAGATTTCTGAACTTGAGAATCATCTAGCGATACTCCCTAGTTCTTCGGATCGGCCAACAGAGCTTGAGGCCTCTCAAAGTGACGCTTTTGAATTTTTTACAGATAATGTAAAAGAGACCGTGAATACCTTGCAAAATGATTTGCAGGAGCTCAATGCCAAGGTGAGTCTGTTGATGCGCAATGCCAACAATTTGATTTCGGACCTTCGATGCTTGAGACTGGACGGGTGAAATTGCCAGAACCCCGGGCCTATCTATGGGGGTAATCTAGATGCCAAAGAGGTAGATGAGAACTTTCTCTTTGACATGGAACAAGACTGTCGGGTGGTCCGAACCGATTCAGAGGAGCACAAGGTTACCATAGCCACAATGTACTTCACTGGGGATGCCAAACTGTGGTGGCGATCGAAGGTTGAAGACATTCAAAACAATCGGTGCACCATTAGCACAAGAGCTCAAACGAGAGCAATTCCACCCCGAAAATGTGGAGTAGAGTATATAGCGCGTTGCAAGTTGAGAGAGTTGCAACAGACCGGTTCAGGTTAAAAAGGAACTTTCTACCCTTTCGTTTCTTTTATTCCACTATATCCTTTCAGTCGAGTCACCGCTACGCCCTTCTACTGAGAGGTGCACCCTTTTTTAGCGATATAGTGGATCGCTCATTCTCGCTTATCGAAGAACTCGCTTTCGAGTGAAGGCCCTCGTTATCGCGGGCTAGATTGAAGAAGAATCACCTGCACAAAATTAGAGTGGGTTTAGAACGTCGTGAGAGAGTTCGCTTCCTATCTACCCTTGGTCTTAAAGGGAGATAGTTGATCGAGAAAGCTCCGCCCAAAGGCGCCGAGTACATAGACGAGGCGGTCACCGGTAGGCTGTTACAAGGTAAGTGCCTATCCCTGTCTCTATCACGCCCTATTCTGAGCCTCTTCCCCCCTTCTCTGGGGCTTTTTCCTTTCCTGGGATCTAGTTTTTTTTAGTGATTTCATCCCTTGGGTAAGAAAGTCGTCCTAAGACCTTGCAGTTCTAGTTGGAGAGGTAACCCGATGTAGTTCTATTCCTTCTCCCAGGCATTCCTAAGCACTGGCATTTGTTCTCGTTTCCCCTTTGAATATTGGTTGAACATTGGCTATTATTCAAACCTATTTCTTTCTGGGCAAGCTTTTCACTTTTCAGTCAGCAGTATCGAATCTTTTAAGCCAAAGGAAAGGGAAATCCCATATTAGAAACTCTTAAGCTAGCCAGTATCAATTTGAACATCTTTATTAAGAAAGCGCTTGCTGTCACTGCCAGATAAGAGATACATTTTGTTTTTTATTTCATAATTCACTCTTGGGGAGGGCTATCTTTCCTTTGCATCTATTGGGATAAGTGTCTTATTACGCAAGAAAGCTATTTCCAGTTTTCTTCTATCCCGTGTGGGATAAAACTGAATCGAGTGTGAGTGCCTTTTTTTGGGGGTCTGTACGCTTTTCTGACCTTAAGCATATAAAATAGATTAGAGGATTGGATCTATAGTGCCTAAAGCTAGTGATAGCGGATTAGAGAATTCATTTCTTTCTAGTCATAAGTCCTCCCATTTATACTCTTAATAGGATTACCTAGAATGCTGAGCTACCAAACAAGCCAACGAGCGAGTTCGAGTGCTTCTGCCTCTGCTTGCGAGCCTGTCCTAAGATAATAACTTATCCCCGAAAGATAGAGTTCCCTGCCAGAGCTATTGGGAGTTCTCTTGTGAGTTCCCCGCCATCCCGACCTGTGCCTGTCCCTTTTTCAAGTGAAGTTCTAGTCCTTCGCCTTTTGGGCCAGTAACAAAGTCTCTTGAACTTCCTTAATTTCTGGAAAGGAATGGGGGAGCAAGCTATTAAGTTAGATGACTTAATCCAGTACCAGTAAGTAAGGAAGCCCCTTTGAAAGCATTATTCATTATCTGAGTGAATCCCGTCTTGTGACAAGTTTAAAAGAAGGACTATTGAAAGCGGGGATAGCGGATTATCTTCTCGGGAAAACTAGCAAGCCATCTACTTTCTTTCTCTTTCCTTCACCCCTCAAGTAGTAAGGCTTTCCATCCACCCTGCCGGTCCTAATCAAATAAAAGATCTTATCCGGCTAGCCATTGGTCGCTTTATCAAATCTTCTCCAATTAGAGAGTCACTTCGCCCCTTTTGGAGTGGAGAGAGGAGTACCGGAAGCCCATTAAGTGTAATTTCTTCTCTTGAGACTTCTGTTACAAAAGTGCATTTGCTTCTGCCCGGGAGGGCTATATCTATCTTCTCTTTTCTTTCCTTTAGGTATAACGCTAATAGATTTCTTTCCTCCCTCCCGCAAGCTAACGAACGATCTGAAGGGCAATTCTCTGTAAAAAAGAAAGGAATTGAAACCCAGCAGAAAATTTAAAAGAAGTATAAGTACCTCACCTCAAAGTCAAGCCAGCCAGCCTTTTTAATAGAAGTGTTTCATTCCTTGGAGCGAGTGAAAGCAAAGGATAAGAGCACATGGGAAAGAGACTGTTTTCAAGCCAGTTTCATTCCATTCATTCCTAGTCGCGCTGAAGTCTTCCATTCCAAGAATACAATAGTCAGACGCAAGCCTTGACTTTTCTTCTATGGTGGAGTCGTTTGCTAGTCCCAGATGGAATCCAAGAAACTAGCGATGAAATTACATGACTGTCCTTTCATCGGTGGCCAAAAAAAAGCACCCTCCCCTATTTTTTTTTGTTAAACCAGTTCCTGTGCCTGGGATTCATTCCAGTCTGTAAAGTTAAAGTAATCTGGTGGATGGGGCCCGCCTCACCATTCCCCTTCTCCAACGCAATCAAAAAAGAAAAATCACCATGAAAAAGGCCTGCCTTTCAGTACGTGAAAGAAGTTCTGCTCTTTACGTGAAGTGCTTTCTCTTTCACTGTCTTACTTTGGCCCCTCTCCTGACCGATAAAAGGATTCTGGTAACTTCAATTTCAAGTGCCACTTATCTTAACACAACTCGGGCTAATCGACTCCCAGCCTAGCTAGACCTGGTGAAAGCAATCAAGCCAAAGCAACACTTATTCCTTCAACGGCAAGAGCTGCAGATGAAATAGCAGTGGTTATGCCGACATTTCCCCTTATCTTATTTATTCCGATCCGGATTCCATTCTTTCGGTTAGGACTCTTTAAGAAGAAGCAGCTCTTTCATCCGCATCTGGTGGAGGAAGGGGAGAAGGAAGAAGTCTTACCTGAGTAAGCCTTAGGCCTTAGGGGAGTCACTTTCCGACCCGGGTTCCATGATTAAGGAGTTTGAGTGAACACCCGGTGAAATGGATTTAGGAAAGCACGTGCCATCCTCACCTTAATTAAGAAAGACCAGGCGAGATTTAGCTGTTGGAAGAATAGGACCGGCTATTGAAGAAGAAATTGACGTAGAAAGAGGCATTCAAGAAGCTGCGATTGCTCTTGTCGACTCTTCATGGCATGGTTGGCCGGGAATGAGAACAAAAGGAGTAAGCGGTCCTCTCGCTTGGTCAGCTCTTGGCCAATCTCTGCATTCGAGCGATTCGCGCCATCCTTGGTTCTGGCTCTAGTTGTCGGACTAGGAGCAGCTATATCATCCGCAGCAGATCTTATAGAAGAAGAAGCTATTGATGCTTTTGGACGTCTTTCCTTGGCACGAAGGCTATAAGCATCGATCTTGCCTTGGTGTTGCCCCGAGGAGCGGTAGACGAGGCTTTCTCTGTTCACGACTCCGGTGATATTGAATCAGCCCTTTGGCTTTAGCTGGGCACCTTGGCACTAGGATGTGAAGCTGTGAACAAATAGTCTCTTGTCCCTTGTTAGACTGCTCTGGCTCGGTACTGTGTCGATTGGGTCTGAGGGTTGTTCCATCCACTTGGTCTTCTTTGTACCGTACCCAGAGAAAGGAGAAGATCGAATTAGCTCTGGTTCCGCAAAGACAAGAATTAGCTCTGCTAAGGAATCGAAAGCATCCAATCCGCTAAGAGCAGAAAATCACATAAATAAGGTATATAGCACCCTACCTTGCTCAGAGAGAGGCAAAGAGAAAGCAAGATAGCTGGCATTTTCACTCAAGAGTGAAAGTTAGATCCATTCGCGCCCAGAGGCAGAGCAAAGAAGGCCTTAGATCTTTGCTTGACAGTCGAGTCGGAGTAGCTCTTTTCGAACAAAGAAGAAACTGGCTAAGATTCAATTGACCTATATAGCCACCAGTTCAACTAAAGGAAGTCGCTTACGGGCTTAAGGCAGCTAGGGACTCTGGGGCGAGAAGAAGCTTTTCCCGCATTCCTGTTGATGCAGAGATCAGACGAGAAGGCCCATCTCTTTACTAGAATCCGATGTGATAGAAGGAGCTGCTCTAGCTTAAGCTTAAGTTGATCCTTACTTAATAGAATAGCCGAACGAATTAGCCATAGAGCTCATCCCCGGTGAAATAGTTGATGATTTCTTGATTGTTGACTGCTATATCTTAATTAGAGAATCCGACTGGGAACGAATACTTTGAGCTCTTCTTCCTCTCGTCGACTGGTCACTCATGCTTGAAACAAAAAGAATAAGCGATGCCATTGAATCTGTTAGAGGAAGGCTAGAAGAGAGTAGCTCATGCCCGGCAAAGTCCGATCGTAGAATATCAAAGTATGTTTCCCCGGAGTGGTTCAAGCTTATGTGACCAAGGAAAGAAAGAAATATTCTTCACCAAGAAAGGTAGCGAAGTCACCTCCATTCTCGATTTCTATTGCGACAGAGGAAGGTATCATAATAGAGTAAAAATCACGATTAGAGTAAGTCCGGATAAAAGGAAGAATCCAATCCGCAGCTAGTCTTGGGATCAAGGCTTCTTTCCTTTGCTGAATCAGGAATAGCCGACTCCAGGTAAATGCTTTTCCCAGCTCAAAGGCGATGACTAGTAGATTCGGGGGTACCTAGAAAGCGAACAAATGTTCCCATGGTCATGATTGTTGACTAAACTGCCCTTTCTCTGATTCCCCTTGCCGACTCTGAACTAACTCATGCTTGAATGTGAACAACCGATAGCACGGAAAGCAGCATTCTACTGATTTGATTACCTTCTTCCCTTCCAACTATTATAGTAGGAATTCTCTCTCGAACCCTAGAACCTTTGGGCTAGGAACCCGAGAAAAGCGAATGTTCAAAGCTTTCAGCGGGCTAGAGTCGTCTTCTTGCTGTTGTTGAATGTGAAGTTGTGATCAGCTTAGCAGTAAAGAGCTCTTGTTTAGCGAAAGTCGTATTCGGATTCTGCTTGAGCGGCCTTCTCTCTCTGAGTTACGGCAAAGGTAGTTCGGTAAGCCTCGTCATCTAGTATGACCGAAGCATTAGCCCTGTCTCTATCCTTGGGCTAAGGGCCCATAGACTGGACTTACAGCGGTGAAGTAGCTTAGGATGATTAAACCGTACCTGATGACTTTCGGACTTTCTTCTTTTCTGTTAGCACGCATCCAGTGACCGATGAATCTGTTGTCGGAATAAGCGTAAGCGCAGCAAGAGAATTCGCTGCTTTTGTGCCAACCTTCTCGCCTAGAAGCTAGAAGGAATCAGTCTTAAGGGGGGCGATTGGGACGTGGACATCAAGGTCTTTATGAGTGACTACCCTAAGAAATCAGACTTATGCTCAGTTCTCTTGTTCTTGTTTCATAAGCAAATGCGGCAACCTGGTGGTATAGTGAGCTCTCTCTCTGGATGTTGCTTCAGTCATTGATAGAGAGGAATCACCTAGCCTAGCATTAGACTAGACTAGCTAGCCCTCCTTGGGCAGATTGCTTTTCATAGCGTAGTTTCGTAGCTTTGCTCCGGGAAGGAGACTTGCCTTATCAGATGCGGGATTACCTGTTGATGCGGTAGATGGGGTCTTTGCTTTTCCTGCTGAAGAATGAGTTGTTAGCCTTACAGAATGCGCTGCACATCTATCATTCTATAGTAATGTCGGCTCTCCCGCTGTTGGTGGTTTAGTTGTAGTAAGAGCGGTAGGATTAAGATTAGGAGATTGATTGAGTGAAGTAGGGTTCGGTGAAATATTAAATAGAAGTAGGACATCCTTTATAAAGGAAAGTATGCCAGAACTCGTAGCCTTGTTGAAATAGTCTCCTCTTTCTTGTCTTTCTTCTCCCCTAAGAGGAAGAAGTCTCGTCTCGAAAAGACCAATTGAAGCTTTTCTCTTCCGGCTCTGAAAGAATAGGACTTATTATACCATGAACGGACTCCTTGTCAGGAAGAGATAGAGATGGGGCTTTCCTGGCTTCTCTCTTTCGCCTTCTCGATGCGGGTCTTCATTGGGCACTAGTTGCGCACTAGCTCTTCGGTGTGAATAAAAAAGTGTCAAGTGATGGAGTCTTTCGGAGGTGTGGCTAGCTCTGGGTCAGCTGTAAACTCTTGTTCAAGGAGTGAGGGAAAAGCAATGTTTGAATTTCACAGGCAAAAGGCCAAGGCAATAAAGAAGAAAGACCAGGCGCAGGGCCAAAGGCAGCATAGTACAGAAAAGATATTCCTGATTCAAGTCTTGGAGGAAGGGCGGCTACTAGAAGAGAGGGGTTCAACCCCGGCAAAGTCCTTTGCAAAGGCCGACGTCCCATCAGGCAACCTCCTCTTGTTTGATTCCGTGCACGAGTAAGTACCCGTAAATCGTAGAGAAGACAGAGCGGGGAAAGCTGCCTTATGTAGTTACCTGCTCTTTCATCGAGATTAGCGAATTACGGTATAGGAAGATCTAATAGAATCTGGTTCGAGGAGCCTTGCCTTCTTTGCTATTAGTTTCAATATCTGATGCTTTTGTGCCAACCCTCTAAGGAAGAACTCTGGGGAAGGCAGGAACTTCCGGATTTACTGATTTAGGAGTTTTTCCCGCACCGATCTGACTTATTTAGAAAGCTAGAACGGAGAGGGAACACCCGGTGAAATATGGTTTGCTGGTACAGAATCCGTTGCTATTGGACTTGGCAAGTAAGCCCAGAAGGAAGAAGTAGTAGCTGCTACCTTCTTCTTCTTTCAGAACCTCCCAAAGCCATCTAAGCCAAGCTAGCCCCTACGCTATTAATGCCCCATCGAATCTGTGCTCGTGGACTTAGAAAAAGCCATTGCTAACTCTTTCATGAAGTTGAATGTCGGAAATGCTCTTGAAAGATGAATCCCATTCGTGGGCTAAAAAAAAAGCATAGGAATAGGTAGAGTAGATTACTCACTTTTATTTAAACACAAACAAGCAAGCCAGGCAAAGAAAGCAAGCAATAAAGGAGCAGCCTTAAAATAATAGTAGGTAGAGTATTCAAAAACAAGCATAGGAACTGGTGCCCACGAGTAATAAGGAAGAAACCTCACTTAAGAAGAAGGACACGGGGCGATTAACCAATACAAACAAAACAAACTGAGGATTTTAAATAGATAGAAACGAGTCCAATCTAAGCAAGCGTAGTGGAGGGAGAAACAATCCTACAAGTAAGCAAGTAGTTGCAAGCGAGGAATTAGTCCCTGCTCTGCTAGTATTGGTTGGTGTTACTTTATCATACAAAGGATTGTGGCAAGCAAGAGAAACTAAAGTGAGTTTTAGGGTGCAGCGTGAAGGCCCCCTCGAATGTTCCTTGAGTTGACGTCACTGGGACATCTACCGCGAGGATCTGCTTCAGCAAGTCTTCTCCCAAAGGCTGCTGTTCATTAACTCCTTTCTATTCTCTTTCGTCTATGGTTCCTCTTGCTATCGCAGGCTCAGGTGAACTTCTGTTTTTTCGTGAACCAACGAGTTCAGTCGTGTTGCGTCACGAGTCTACAAGCCTGCGCAGGTCCTCTCTGATCAACTCGTGAGGCCTCTATAGCAGCCTGTTGAGATCTGCCGTGGCTTTCCTTGTTGCTGATCGTGGCTCCCATCGTGAGACCCACAAGCTTATTTCTTCTCAGATCTAACGTGATGCCACAATCAAATGGGCCAAGTTGCTAGTCTCACGGATTGCCTCGATGCAAAAATGTTAAAGAGAAAAAGGAGAATGAGCTCAACCAACCTATTTTCAAAATATCAAGTAGATGTGCAAACCCCTCCGTTTAGTCAACTACTGGCCATACGGAGCGGAGGGGTAGAAGCACTCATTTCATTCTAGTGGGACCTAGAGGAGCTTATGAATAAAGGTACGAAGTGTCTTTCTTCCTTTCCTTACTGTTATTCTTTTTCTGCTTGACTGACTTTCTTACGTTCTGCCTTTCCTGATTACCTTGCTTTATGCCTTTCTACCTTTCTAGTAGTAGTAGGAGTTGTAGTATGCCTGACTTTTCTACCTAGGAAGAAATACCTCTTGCTTCTTCCTCCCCTACCCTAGTCTTAGAGCTAGGAACTGGGAAAGAGTAAGCGATAGCCCTACTACTCCTAGTGACTGGCTACTTGACTACGCTATTCAAAGCATCGAAGACAGTGTTGTACAAGCGCACTCTCTCTGGGCCATATCTCCTTTCTGTGTTGTAGCAGGGCTTTTCTTTCTGAAGAGATGGGCGTGATCGTCTTTGTTTGAGGAATAGGCATAAGCGCCATTCTATTAAATAGAGTAAGCAAAGGGCAAGGCCTACCATTAGTGGAAGCGGTTCAATGCACCGATCTGACTCTTAGAGTGGAACGAGAGTCCAGAAAGAAGGCAGAGTGAACTAAGACGAGAGAAGTTGGAACTAGTGCAAGTGAGGGAATCCGCTCTGCTAGGTCGAAGCAAAGAAGGAAGAAAGATTATTCAACTCTAAAGGTAGCTCCTGGGGGAGGGAATATCGTATTAAAGAGAGAGGGTAGCTAGGATGCAGGCTAGCCCAGTTGAACCTTGATTATACTTATCTTTTTTTGTTGCGTGTACTTTACTTGTCGTTGTCTAGATTGGCTTAGTGCTCAATTGTACTACGGTACAAGATCTAAAATCCAAGGAAGAGTTTGTCTTTTGACAGAAAGTCTCGACAGTAAATCGAGTGCCACCCCTCGACCTGACTTATTCAGGCCGTTAGGTGAGCTCGCGAAATCGTAAGTATCTCAGCGCAACTCAACTATTCTCCGAATGGCTGTGCGATGGTTGTCGCAATCGCTGGAAACCTCTTTGCTCTGTTATTGTTTGATTTTTGGTTGTCTGATCACACTCGAAATTATGTATCTACTTATCGTATTTTTGCCCCTGCTCGGTAGTTCCGTAGC
>Ga0181464_1000325_pt1 | contig 19289 bp, 15 predicted proteins | sample InSIn2gowninarea_FD_119074 | JGI IMG/M metagenome (GOLD analysis project Ga0181464, IMG submission 119074) | Clean room microbial communities from NASA Spacecraft Assembly Facility at Jet Propulsion Laboratory, Pasadena, California, USA -... ...
CAGTAGAGTAAGTATTTGCTATCCACTGCTTATTGATTGTGATAAGCAGTGATTCTTATTAATCTTACGAAGCCTTTCTTGATAACTACTGTTACTTATGGAATTTAACCTGTGCGAATTATTGATAAAAAAACTAACAGCTAGTGATGTTTATTTAATTGAATCTCTTTCTAAAATTCAGAAAGAAAATATAGAAAAAGAGAAAAGCTTTTATTTTATCTACCAACAATCAAATCTAAAGACCGACTATTTTGAGGCTTTAAGTGACCCATGTAACTCTGTTTTTTATGCTGTTAATCCAGGAGAAGAGGAGATTATCGGGGTGGTTCACTATCGAGTTGTAAAAAATACCGTAAAACTTAATCATGTTCTTTTTAAATCTGGTATCACAGATTTAAAAACTATGAAGTCACTAATAATAGATTCCCTAAAAGCTTTATTACAGGGAAATTCTGAACTAAATTTCTTAGATGTAGATGTATTTGAAAAAAACAAAAAGCTTTTAAACTTTCTTTTAAGCCTCGGCATGGAGATTTCTACCTATAATTATTGGTATGACATTACCAGCTACTGCAACAAGGGAAGTTTCGAATCTTATAAAGACTATATCAGCAACAGATTCTCATTCACCACCGTTCAGAAACAAAAAAATACGAAGGTTTTACACTATAACAATAGCGAAGTTGGCATACTAATCAGGAATGCTCATCTCGTAATTAACTCTGATATTGATTACCATTTTCTTAAGAAACTGAATTTTTTCTTTAAAGACGTTGGTCTCGAGTCCGTATCCTTGGTCTCGAAAAAAGAACTAGAACTATTTTTAATCGATAAATCTTTTCATCTAACCATTCCGATAAACCGATTAAAGGCTTTATAGGTGGTGATAACGCTCTCTTAAACTAACCTAATTTATTTCTCAAATGAATATGGAGGTCAACTTTTACAACCCCTATTATATTATATCTATTAACGAAAAAGGTCTTTGGAATCGTTATATTCAAAGTGCAACGGTATTCGACTTTTACCATACCTGGTATTATCATTCGCTGGAAGAGGCAGGAGAACCTTTTCTTTTTGTTCACCAGGAAGATGAAAACTATGTCGCACTTCCTCTTATAAAAAGGCAAATAGAAAACACTCCCTTTTTTGACTGTACTTCTGTTTATGGCTACGCTGGCCCGGTGTCTAATATGGCATTTGATGAAATTAGTGAAGAGTTTTTGTTAAACTTCAAAAATTCATTTCGTGAATTTCTCAAATTAGAAAATATCGTTAGCGTCTTTTCCCGCCTTCATCCGATAATTGATCAGGAAGTTTTACTGTCTAAACTGGGGGGAATTTACGACAATGGGAGAACGGTAGCTGTAGATTTAAGCCCACCAATTGAAGAACAAAGGCTAAAATACAGGCGAGCAATCCGTCAAAAAATAAACCAGCTTCGAAAAAAAGGATTCACAGTAAAAGCTGCTGATACGGCAGAAGAAATTAAAGAGTTTGTTAAAATTTATAATGAGAATATGGTTAAAGTTAACGCCGCTTCTTATTATTTCTTTGACGAAAAGTATTTCTTCGACCTCCTCGGCGCCGATGATTTCAAAAGCAAATTGCTACTGGCTTATCATAACGAAAAGATAACATCTGGTGGTGTTATTACTTTTTCAAAAAATATAATGCAATTTCATCTGGCGGCAACGTCGAACGAGTTTCTGTCTGAAGGCCCAATGAAGTTGCTTTTTGATGAGGCAAGTCTGGTAGGAAGAGAAATGGGAATGAGTTATCTACATCTTGGAGGAGGAGTAGGGGGAAAGGAGGATTCGTAAGATTAATAAGAATCACTGCTTATCACAATCAATAAGCAGTGGATAGCAAATACTTACTCTACTGTAACTGATTTTGCTAAATTTCGAGGTTGGTCAACGTCGCAGCCTCGCAATACGGCAATGTGATAAGAAAGTAGCTGAAGCGGAATAGTAGCTAAAATTGGAAGAAATGGCTCACTCGTAGCCGGAATTTCAATAATATGATCAGTCATTTTTCTAATTTCTGTATCACCTTCCGTTACCACAGCAATCACTTGTCCCTTGCGGGCAATAACTTCTTGGATATTGCTTATTACTTTCTCGTAAGAAGAATTTTTAGTCGCGATAACCACGACCGGCATTTCTTCATCAATTAAAGCAATAGGTCCGTGTTTCATCTCGGCTGCAGGATACCCTTCAGCATGGATGTAAGAAATTTCCTTCAATTTTAAAGACCCCTCAAGAGCGACCGGAAAGAGATTCCCTCGTCCAAGAAACAGGCAGTTTTTTGAATCTTTAAATTCTGCTGCAAGCTCTTGTACAAGATTATTAACCTTGAGAGTTTGTTCTACTAAATCAGGAATCCTTTCAAACTCAGACAAGTACTCAATAAGCTTGCTTTGAGTAATTGTTCCTCGCTGCTGGGCGAGATAAAAGGCTATTAACGTAAGAACGGTAACCTGAGCAGTAAACGCTTTCGTTGATGCAACACCAATTTCAGGGCCAGCGTGAGTATAAACGCCACCATGGGTAATGCGGGGAATTGAGGCGCCAACTACGTTGCAGACTCCGAAAATAGTAGCACCTTTTTCTTTCGCCAGTTCAAGGGCTGCCATCGTATCCGCTGTTTCACCTGACTGAGAAATAGCGATTACCAAATCATTTTCCTTGATAATAGGATTACGGTATCTGAATTCAGAGGCGTACTCTACCTCTACAGGAATTCGTGCACATTCTTCAATCAAATACTCTCCTACTAATCCTGCGTGCCACGAAGTCCCACAAGCGATAATGATGATCCTTTTAACATTTTTCAGCTGCTCATCATATTCCTTCAATCCACCTAGTTGAACTTTCCCTTCGCTGGAATATATTCTTCCTCTTAGGCAGTCACGAATAGATCTTGGCTGCTCGTATATTTCTTTCAGCATGAAATGGTCATAGCCGCCCTTTTCAAGCATTTCCAATTGAAGTTCAAGCTCCTGGATGTAAGGCACACAAATTGTATTGTCTATTCTCTTAATCAATAAATCTTTACGAGTTAAATAGGCTATTTCGTTATCGTTAAGGTAGATTACGTTTTTCGTGTACTCCACGATTGGAGTTGCGTCAGACGCTATGAAATATTCATCATTTCCCACGCCGATTACAAGCGGACTACCTTTTCTTGCAGCTATTAGCTTATCAGGTTCATCCTGATTCATAATTACAATTGCATAGGCACCAACCACTTCATTAAGTGCAGCTCTTACAGCCTCGTCAAGGCTCAACCCTGTCTCGTGCTGAATATTTTCAATAAGGTGAATTAAAACCTCTGAATCTGTATCGCTACTAAAAATATGGCCTTTCTCTATTAAAGCCTCTTTTAATACACCGTAATTCTCAATAATTCCGTTGTGGATTATTGAAAGTTTCCGGTTACCACTTGTGTGAGGGTGTGAGTTTTTATCGCAAGGAGCACCATGGGTTGCCCAACGTGTGTGCCCAATACCTATGGTACCATTTGTAGGAGATTCGTCTATGTGCTTTACTAAGTCGCTAACTTTTCCAGCTTTTTTATAGATAGAAAGTTTGTTATTCAGTAAGGCAACTCCAGCGCTGTCGTAACCCCGATATTCTAACCGTTGTAATCCTTTAATTAAAATAGGATAAGCTTCTCTATGGCCAATATATCCAACAATTCCGCACATATGTTTTCAGTTTAGTAGTGTTATTAAAAAATGTTTTAAGGTAAATAGTAGTTGTTAAAATGGAGTGTTAAGCTGGGATGTTAACAAGTCTGTCGCATTTTGAAAATGCTTTTCCAGCCGTGAAATTAATGTATTGAGCGGTTTCTGTGTTTCCTTTAATCCACTCGACAAGAATTTTTGGGATATTAACTCCAGCTTCATAAGTAAAAGGGTAACCACCGCCGAACCTTGGATTTAGCTCCAATACATAGAGTCCCTTTTCAGTTTCAAAAACATCAACATCCAAGTTCCCTATATGCTTTAAAGCTATTCCTAATTTTTTTCCAATTTCGGTAAAGCGACTGTCCTCAACAGACATAGCCTTATCGGTCTCACCGTCTCTCATTGCCAGCTTCCGTTTTGCAAATGCAGCAACATACTCGCCGTTTAGGTTATTAAGGACATCCATCCCATATTCATAACCTTTCAGCTTTTCCTGAATTAAAATTGCTTGATCAAAGTCTTCTTTGCTAGCCTCCCCTAAAATTGTTTTTGAAAGGCGCAGAGCCAGGAGTTGATAAGACAATTGCAACTCCTCAATACTATCTGGAAACTCAACTCCAATAGAAGCACTGCCCCACCTTGGTTTTACAACAACCGGAAAAGACAACTCGCCGCTGTTTAAGGCATCAATTGCTTGTTGAAGATTAACAAAGGTTTTAGGCGTATTGAGACCAATACTGTCTAAAAACTCTTTGGTTTTCCATTTGTCAAAGCAAATGTCAATAACAGGCGAGTCAGAAATTATTGCCGTTATTCCATTTTCTTTAAAGGCGGCTTTGTTTTTTGCAATTAGTGGGAGCTCAAGATCATTCAGGGAAAGTAAAGCATTTACGTTGTGTTCTTTACAAATGTCGATTAATGTTTGAATATAGTTTTCGTCATAAATTGTTGGAACTTGTATAGCCACATCGGCGTCAACAAGAGCGGGAGCATTTAGTTGGGCATCGGTAGCAATTACCTTTCCCGAGCCATCGAGCGCATCTTTAAAGTAATTTACCAAATAATTTCTTCTTCCTGCACAGGTAAGCAATATGTTCATAGTAGAGAATATAAAAAGTGGATTGAGCCTAGATAGTTGGATATCTAGAAGTTTAGTTGAAGGTTGATTTTAAATGTATTGATAATAAAATTTCCTGGAAATCTCATTAGTTAACAGCGGAGCATGCATTTGCAGTCCGTCTAGATCAGAAACATAATTGGCTTCGATGATTCTGTAATCTTCGGGCGTAATAGCAATGTCCCATCCTACGTACTTGATGTATTTCATCGAATCGTGAAGCTTTACAATATCTCTTTTAACTGTATGCCAGTATGGAATTTTTATTCCCGAAATTTTCTCTTTACTGTCCGGATGGGTAAACACCTTTAATTTTTTAAATGTCTTTCCATCCAAAGCGGTAGGGTCGTCTATTTCTCCTGTTTCTACATTGATATTTGCAGATATTCCACCTTGCGCAAAATTGTCGACAAATCCAGTGTTCTTTCCTCCGAAACGATGTCCGGCTCTTAAAACAAGAACTTCATCATCCAATACACAAGTAAGTAGCCTGATGGTATTTAAAGATTTAGGATTAATCTTTACTGCATAATCGTGAGGAGTTACATAAGGAACTAGAATATGATCTTTAAATCTTGTGAAAAGATTTGGAAAACTTACAGGGGCACCATTTAAATGATACTTTCCATTAATTACCTCCAAAACTACAACACCTTCTCCCCCCCGGCCCATTCGCGGTTTTATAACAAACTTGCCTTCTGATTTAAGTAAATTTTCTAAGGTTGTGTTCTCCTTAATCAGAAAAGGTAGCCCGCCATCTATCAGCGCATATATAGGAACGACTTTGTCGGTGAATTGCTTTAAGTAAAAGTAGCTTACAAATTTATCTTTAAATAGGTTTCGAAATTTATAATTTATAAAGACAGTCTTTAGGTACCTGGAATAATCGGTTACATAACTGTTATACCCGTGCGTTTTAAAATCATAATAGATTCCCTTGTTCGGGGTGAAACCTCTAAAAATAAGGTAGAAAAATTTTGCTGTCCGGTAGTTAAACAATTGCATTACAACTCTTCGGGAGTAAGCTAAAAATGCTAAAACCTGGTCTATTCTCTTCATCGTATCATTTCATTTTTTATAACCGACATAACTACTCTGTCTTTAAAAACTCCATCGCTATAAAAATCTTCTCTAAGCGTTCCCTCTAATTTTGCCCCGAGGCGAAGATTAATATTAATCATGAATTTGTTTTCTGCTAAATGGTGACTATAGATTTTGTTCAGCCTTAGCTCGTCAAAAGCATAGATCAGAATGGTCTTTTTTATTTCGTACCCATATCCTTTGCCCCAATGTTCTTTTGCACCGATGCCCATGATTGATTCAGCTTTATAATTTTTGTAATCCAGACTTTTTAAGCCGGCAAAGCCAATTGGACTATCATCAGATTTCAGACAAATAATAAAGTCTTTTCTGGAAGAATCTACTGATACTCGTCGTAGCCATTGATCTGTTGCTACTTTTGATATAGGATAATCGCCAAGCGTTAACGTTTTCCTGACATCATTATCATTTATCCATTTTACTCTGTGTGGCACGTCCTCTAATTCCATAGGACGCAAATAAATGTTGGTGCCTTCTATCATATATTTAAAAAATACGTTAATTAGTTAATATCTCTGTTACTTGCCTCGGGACAAACCCTTCGCTCTTTCTTAAGACATCCAACGGCTTGTTGCTAGGAATAACTTTAATGTCGCTACCCTTTATAACCTTCGAGATAGTTTTAAGAATAATCTGAATGTCTAATTTTAAGGAAAGATTTTCTACATAATAGGCATCTAGCTCCAGCCTTTGCTCCCATTGCAAGTTATTTCTTCCATTTACTTGCGCCAGCCCTGTCATGCCTGGACGAACATTATGGCGAGTTTGCTCCCTGTCAGTGTAAAAAGGCAAATATCTGACTAACAATGGACGCGGACCAATAAAAGACATATCTCCTTTTATTACATTTAATAGTTGTGGTAGTTCATCAATAGAAGTTTTTCTTATAAACACTCCTACATTTGTTATCCTTTCCCTATCCGGAAGCGCTTTTCCATCGGCGTCGAACTTGTCAATCATTGATTTGAATTTAATCACAGAAAAAATTCTTCCTCCTAACCCCGGTCTTTTTTGCATAAAGAAGGGCGAGCCTTTATAGTACACTGACAGTATCACCAAAATAATTAGAAATAGCGGTGATAAAACAAGTAGTGTTGAAATTGCTATAAAGAGATCTAAAAATCGTTTTCCAAAAAGTTTATACATTGCTAAGTAAATTTTGATATTCCTGTCTTATTTCACTCCAAACATAATTTCGGTCATAACGATCCGCAATCATATTTCTGGTCTTCACCTTCATGTCGTTGTATAATTGCCTGTCTGAGTAAATTTTCATCATTGCCTGATATAAATCCTCCGCAGATTTAGGAGCAACCAGTAGGCCATTCTCTTTGTCTTTTACTACGTCCGTACAACCGATTATCTTGGTTGTAATGACAGGTAGATAAAAAGCTCCTGCCTGCATTAGTACATTAGGTAAACCTTCTCTATAGCTTGGTAAAATTAAAACGTTTGAAACTTTAAGAAATGGAAGTATATTTTTTTGCCATCCCATATAGTGTATTTTGGGATGCGTCTGGATAATTTCTTTTGCTCGTGGAGTAATTGGATCGAGGTTGTCATCAAAATGACCCAGAACAATCAAGTTCACATTGTCTATTTTCTCGGCTACTCTTGCAAACGCATCACTTAGTTCATTTATACCCTTATCCTTTACTAATCTTCCAACATAGATAAAATTGAAGTCATTAGTACCTATAAACTTTGAGAGGTTCGGAAATTCTAATTTCACATTCTCGATACTTAAAGCGTCCGGGTCGAAATGATTCAGGTCTATTCCGTTCGAGCTTCCCTTCCCAATTACTTTCACTTTACTTCTAGGAGCAAGATTATTCTCTAAGATGTATTCTTCTAATCCGTAAGAATTAGGATATACTTTAGTGGCGCACATATAAGTCACCTTCTCAATGAAAAGCAGAATTCTCTTTTTCATCCCAGTTGATTCCATAAGTGGCATTCCAGCTACTGTATGAAGTCTAAGAGGAACTCTCATTATCCAGGCAGCCAATATACCAATGAAGCCTGCTTTCGGAGTGTGGGTATGAACGATGTGAGGTTTCTCTTGTTTAAGAAACTTTATAAACTTAATTAACGATTTCAAATCCTGTAATGGAGTTACTGCTCTCGTCATCTCGATGCCATAGGTTCGTATGTTTTCATTTCGACCAACTTCTTCAAGTCTTTCACTTGGACTTGACACACCAATAACTTCATAGAAGTTGCTCATGTGTTTTAACTGGTTCTTCAACAAACCTCCTAAGGAACTCGGAATAGTTGTTACTCTAATAAGTTTTGGTTTTTTCATTTTTATTTAACAGTAGAAATGGCCACGGTGCTGAACAGACCAACAGGGACCATGATATTTGGTAGAATTAATTTCGGGTAAATGAGTGGAGCGAGTAAATTATGTACTGTAGAAAATTGAAGGACCAGTCAGTACCACAGCGTCCCTATATAAATAAAAAGAAGCAGGCTGATTAGCCTGCTTCTTATCTTAACTCGATTTTTTAATATTTAATCCGGGAGTCTGTTAGTAGTCGAATGAGTAGTTTACGTTAGAACGCATGTACCGTCTAATCACTTCCTTCGTTTCTTTTTCTGGTTTTATGTCATTTTCCATATCATAAATACGAACTTTTTCCATATTAACTTTAATCTTCGGCTCGTTCCAACCTAGTCCGAAGTTAACATACTTTGGATTTCTTCTCCATTTGGTTTGGCTGATATTCAATGTACCACCGATTGAAGGGTCATTATTGTCGTTTTTAATCTCCATAAGGAAAGCAGCAAGAGGTGAACCTATGTCTTCGTGTTTACTTACGTTGATGCTGATAGTTTTGGTAGTAGAAGCACTATAAAGACGTCTTAATCGAATCTGAATACCTTCTGCACCCATGTGCTCAGTCTTAATATTATCTATAAAGATATTTTTCATTTGCTGATCACCTTTTGTTGGTTCCATATCAATACCTGACATTGGTCTAGTTCCGCCTTCATTTTCTAACACACCATATACATATGTATCAGATACTCTTAAACCATCAACGCTAATTACAGAAATTCCATTTCTTCTATTCTTTATGAAACGACCTCCAGTAATTTCTATGTTTTTTGGAGCGGCCTCGCCATCAGATTGTACAATGTGAATAGCATCACCCCAGCACTCTGAAATTTCTGGATTCTTGATGGTTATATTATTGGAAGAAGAAATACTAATTCCCATACCATATTCTCCGGATGTTCCCAAGTGCTTTGTTCTATCTCCTTCGATTACCGGGTTAACAATGGTAACATTAGAAGACTTAAAAAGTCTTAACATGTAGTAAAGTCCTTTAGAAGTTGGTTGAAGTTTAATTTTAGCTCCCTCTAAAAAGTAGATTGTTTTATTAGAACCAATCTTTAACCCATAGCTATTAATAAGAATAGGGAAATTAGGAAATGTGACGTTCGAATACTTGTTGATAGCTGCTTGCAAGTACTTGGTGTAGTCTACTGACCCATTCTTTACATAGCCTGTGGGCAAACTGTTAGCTAGATTGTAAGACCCCGTTGGTGTGCTGGTTAACGCTAATCTTTTTGGATTTAAGCTAAACGATAAATCTTCAGTTGTTTTTTCCTTTGTAATTTCTGAGTTAGCATCTTCTTCTTTCTTACAATTCGTTAGAAGTAAGACGGTTGAAAATAAAAGGGTTTTAAACAACTGCTGCGGAAGTTTGTTTTTAATAATCATAATTTTTCGAAATTTGTTTAAACAAATAACGAGAAATATATCCACATGTTATACGCTACTGAATTTTTTGTTCCTTTTTTTTCACATTTGGCACAATTTTATGAAAAAATTACTGCCCAGTATCTGATACACAGCTGTATAGAACAGCAAAAAACTCAGGCTTTTGCCTGAGCTTTTTTTTGAAAATTATTTTAAGAAGTTTTGCTAGACTTTATTTTGTAATTGTATATACGGCGTTAGACCTCATATATCTTTTTATAACAGAAACTGTAGTACTAACATCTAACAGGCTTCCTGAAGTGTTGTAAATAACAGGATTTGTAAGATTGATTTTCACCTTTGGTTCATTCCATCCTAAACCGAAGTATACGTACTTGGGGTTACTTCTCCATACACAATTGGTTAAATTTACCGTTCCCGACACAGCTGCATACTGAGATGGATTCTTTGCTTCCATTAAAAATGCTGCTAATACTGCTCCCTTATCTATATGCTTATTGATGTTCAGGTCAATTACGTTACCACCAGCAAAGCCTGATGAATAAAGATTTTGGAATCTCAATTGAATACCCTCCGCTCCCATGTGTTCTGTAGTGAAATTATCTACCACAATACCTTTCATTTTTTGGTACGCAAAATTAGGTTCAAAATCTATCCCAGACATCGGCCGAGTTCCACCCTCTGACTCTAGAAGCCCATAAGCGTAAGAGTTTAAAACTTTAAAGCCATTTACGCAAGTTACCGAAATTGAATTTCTTCTGTTTCTATAAAAAGAAGAACCACTGATTGTAATATTTTCCGGAACGGGTAATCCAGTTGGCTGATTAATGTAAATACCATCTCCCCAGCAATCAGAAATCTTTGCGTTCTTAATAGTGATGTTTTTTGCTGATAGAATGCTAATACCGTGACCATACTCACCACGTGTTCCTATATGTTTTTTTCGGTCGCCTGTAATAACAGGGTCAACCAGAGTTACATTGCTTGAACGTAGCAATCGAATAACATTATATTTTTCGCTAGAAGTAGCTTTCATTCTTAATTCTGAACCGTTTAAAAATGTTATAATTTTATTCGATCCGATTTCTAAACCTTTTTCATTTACCAGGATAGGAAAGCCCGGAAATACGATGTTTGAATGATTTTTTATCGCGCTTTGAAGATAAGCTGTATAGTCGCGGGAACCATCTTTAACATAACCTGATGGTAAGCTATTTATAATATTATAAGACCCTGCAGGCGCTGTTGTTGCTGCTATTTCATTTGAAGGTAGTTCCGATTGAGTTGCGCTTGCCTGCTCCTCCACTGGCAAGTCTTCTTTTTTACAATTTGTTAATAATAAAGCACTTGATAAAAAAAATGCACTTAAAAATCTTTGCGGGAATTTGTTTGTAATCATCATAATTTTTTTGTATTTTCTACGCCTTTGCAGGAGTTAGGTTACAAAAAAATCGATTTTTCTTAAAAAGCAACGGTTATAGTGGTTGCTGTCACTCTCTGTTGGTTAGTAAAAAGATCAGCATCGGCAAGAGCCGATGCTGATCTTAAAAAATTATTTTTTATGATAAGTGTATTAATACCCTATTGTATAGGTTGCATTAGTTCTCATGTAAGCCTTGATTTTGCTAGTAGTTGCAAGCGGGTCTAACAAAATAGAATTGATATCGTAAATAGCGGGATTCAAAATATCTACCTTAATGGCAGGCTCATTCCAACCAAGTCCGTAGAATGGATATTTAGATTTTTTCCAAACCGCGTTTGAGATCTTAATACTTCCTCCAACCGCCGGATATCCATAGGCGTTTTTTGTTTCAATTAACAGTCCTGCTGTAATAGATGCTAAATCCTCATGTCTGTCAATACTAATGCCTACAGTTTTAGTTGAGTTAGCAGCATCATAAAGATTTTTAAGTCTTAGAACAACGCCCGAATTAGATATGTTTTCAGTCTTTATATTGCTTATGACAACATTTTTCATCTCTTGAAATGAGCTGGTTGGTTGAATATCTACTCCAGGGCGAGTGCTATTAGCCGCACCATATATATACGTGTTCGTTAATTCGAAGCCTACCGTACTAGTCACATTTATACCACTTCGTCTATTATTTTTAAAAGTAGTATTGCTAATCTTTATGCCTTCTGGTATTGCGTCCGCTGCATAAAGCTGGTCTATTAATAATCCATCTCCCCAGCATTCCGATACTTCAGCATCATTTATAACGATGTTTTTAGAAGAAGTTATATTAATTCCGACACCATCTCCCTCTATAGTGTTTAAATGATTAGTTCTGTCGCCAACAATGACAGGGTGTAATAAGGTTACATTGTTAACTTTATTAAGAGATAAGATATTGTAAAAAGCTTCGGCAGTTGGTTTGAGTCTTAACTCTGACCCAGTCTCGAAAGAAATAGTTCTGTTAGACGGTATTTTCAATCCGTTTTCGTTTACCATTATCGGGAACGCAGGGAAAGAAATTTTTGAATATTTGTTAATAGCACCTTGTAAAAAAGTAGTATAATCTACAGAACCATCTTTTGTAAATCCTTCCGGCAATGCACCTGTAATATCATAAACACCAGTGACATAGTTGAAAAATGGATCTTTAGCGCCTACTGATAAGGTGTAATCAACATTGCTGCGCATGTATCTTTTTATCAAGGTCGAAGTCGCTGCAGAGTCAAGAAGCTGATTGTTTAAATCATAAGCCGTCAGGTGAGAGATGTTCACCTTCACCTCCGGTGAATTCCATCCCAAGCCAAAGAATACATATTTTGGATTCTGTCTCCATACAGGCTCGCTGATGTTTACTGTTCCACCAAATTCTGGATATCCATCCGGATTTTTGCTTTCCATTAAGAAGGCAGCTAAAGGAGACCCGATATCCTCATGCTTTTCGATATTAATACCAATCTGTTTTCCAGAAACGCCTGGACCAACTAGATTTTGAAGTCTCAATTGAACTCCTTCAGCTCCCTGGTGCTCTGTTTTAAAGTTACTTACGTTGATATTTTTCAATTCTTGATAAGCATAGTTAGGTTCAAAGTCGATTCCGGCCATCGGACGTGTACCGCCTTCTGATTCTAATACTCCATAAACATATGTATCAGTTAAAGTTAATCCATCTACACATATAACCCCAATTCCATTTCTTCTGTTACGATAAAGTTTTGCTCCCGTAATTGTTATGTTTTGAGGGATTATCATTGTTTCGTTCGGCTGGCTTATAAATATACCATCTCCCCAACAATCTGAAATTTTTGGATTTTCTACTGTTACGTTTTTAGAAGAGGTAATTGTTAAACCTGCTCCCCATTCTCCGCCGGTGCCAAGGTGGTTAGCACGATCTCCGACTATTACTGGATTAACCAGTCTGACATTCGATGAATTATTTATTCTTACAATGTTGTAAATACCAAGAGTTGAAGGCTTCAATCTAACTTCAGAGCCCGGTTGAAAGAATACTGTTTTGTTTGAGCCTATTAATAAACCTTTATCGTTAACCAGAAGCGGAAAACCTGGAAAAACGATTGTGGAATATTTTGTTAGAGCAGACTGAATATACGAGGTATAGTCAACCGAACCATTTTTAACATAACCTGCTGGCAGTGCATTTTCTAAGTAGAAAGCTCCAGCGGGTATATCAAGACTACTTTTCTTGTAGTCACTAATTGCTAAAGAATCATCCAATTCGTCTTTCTTACAATCCGAAAGTAAGAATGCCCCACATAATAATAAGGCGCTAAAAAGTCTTTGCGGTACTTTGTTAATAATCTTCATAATTTTTTTTCCTGCTTCTACGAAATACCTTATTTCGAGTTACAGCGAAAAAAATGAGACTAATTAGACAAATGTATATTACACTGGTACCAATATTTGTTAGGGCTACAGAGCTAGTGAGTACTTAGCATTGCTTCTCATGAATTTCTTTATTTTAAGCTCAGCTGCTTTTTTATCCAAAGGTCTATTCTGTTGAACTATTTTAGGATTTGTGACATTAACTAAGATACCTGGGTCATTTAAACCCAGACAGTACATGACGTACCTCTCGTTGTTTGTCCAAACTGAATTAGAAATATTAATATAGCCGCTTATACTTGGGTACTCGTGCTCATTCTTAGTCTCGATTAGAATTGCGGCTAAAGGAGAACCTATGTCCTCATGCTTATTGATAGTTACGCTCAGTTTTTTTCCTGGTTCAGGACCATAAAGATGTCTTAATCTAAACTGTATTCCATTCTGTCCCATGCCAGAAGTTCTAAACTTGCTAAGAGTTATATTGCTTAATTCCTGAAAAGAGAAATTAGGTTCAAAATCAATTCCTGCCATCGGACGGGTACCCCCTTCATCTTCTTTCAGGCCTCTTACTTCGGTATTAACCAGATTTAATCCGTTTACACTTATTACTGAAATACCGTTTCTCCGATTTTTAACCAGCAGCGCATTTGTTATATTAATGTTTTTAGAAGGCTTATGTCCTTTTGGCTGATTAATATAAATTCCGTCTCCCCAACAGTTATAGACTTTCGGTCCGTCAATGTTTACGTTTGTTGATGACGAGATATTTATTCCCATGCCCCATTCTCCGTCCGTTCCAATATGTTTTTCCCTGTCACCTTTTAAAACCGGATTGATTATTGATACGTTTGATGCATTACTAATATCTAAAATTGAGTACTTATTGCTAGAAGAGGCTTTTAGCCTTAATTCTGACCCTGGCATAAATAACAGCGTTTTATTCGACGTAATCTTCAATCCGCTATCGTTAATTAGTAAAGGAAAGCCAGGAAAAGTTATTTGGGAATATTTACTGATAGCATCCTGAATAATAGAAGTATAATCGACTGAGCCATCTTTAACATAGCCAGCGGGTAAGGCATCTTCAATATTAAACCCTCCGCTTTTGGGTGCTTTTTTTGACGATTGTTTGGCAGCAGCAACGTCTACAGCGATTTTTTTCGATCCTTTTTCATCTGCATCTTCATTCTTACTGTCACTGATAGTCGCGGAAACCCGTGGCTTTTGACCCGTAGTGCTTTGATTCCGTTCGTCAGCATCTTTTTTATCAAAAGAATTAGCTGGAGTTGTGTTAAGTTCTTTTTTATTGCTACTCTTCTTAACTATTCTGGTATCGCTTCCATTACATGTCCCTATCAATAGCATCGAAGAGATAAAAACGTTCAAAAAATACATGTCTTCAGTAATAAGGTTAAGAGGATAAAACAGGATTTTTAATTCCCACTAGAGTTGAGTCCGATTGCTTTTCAAGATTTTCCAAAGCCTTATTTTCTCTTTCAACTACTCTTAACATTGTAAATAGAAGCAAATAGGAAAAGAAGAAATATTGATTAGCCCCTAAATCACCGGATGTTTGTGCATTTAAAAAGTAATAGATGCTAAGCGAGAAAATTAACTTCACTCTTACATCGTTGTAAATAAGTCCCCTAACCCGCCACAGCTGAGCCAGCAAAACTAGAAAGCATATTACTCCTAGTAGTCCATTTTCGCAAAAAATCTCTGCGAAAATATTGTGAGGATAAAAGCGAGTGTCCCTGTTATTAATTATGTACCCAAAGGCACCTGTTCCATTTCCGAATATCGCTGCAAAAGAATCTGACGGAGAAAACGCCTCTCCTATAAAGTTCTCTCTACTCGAAACCGAACCGGTTCCAGCCGAAAACCGGTTCAGGAAGAATTTCGATTCGAAAAAGTTTATCTGCTCTAACAATATGAAGCAAAACAATCCGAAAAACAATATCGGTATAACGAATTTGAGATAGGTGCTGAAGTTCTTTTGTCCCAAAAAAACAACTAATCCAGCTATTAAAGCAATGGTTGGACCTTTCGAACCAGTTGCAATAAGATAAAGAAAAAGCATCAAAAGTAAAATGCTATTTAATACAACAAACTTTCTTTCAACCCATACGTAGAAAAATACAAATAGAAAGATATGTCCGAGGTACCTTGCCACCCATATCGGATTAAACTCCGCGCCATCTCCGTCACCATTAATACCGAGCCTTGCAGCTCTGGAAATTGTTGACACCAGGTAACTGTAGGGGTCGCCAAAATTTGCAACAAGCAAACCAAGGTACATGATGCCCCAAAAAATAGTAAACTTTACAAAAAGATTAAACGAAATAGCAATTGTAGAACTGTATAAAATGAAGAAAACCAGGTAGATGCCAAGTACCTGTATCTTTTGCATACCATAAATTGGCGCTTTTGTATACAGTAACCCAAGAATAAGTAAAATCAAAAAGGCAAAAGTTACCTTTAGGTCTGGTAAAAAGGAAAAAAACCTTACTTCATCTACTAATTGTAGAGCTAACACTCCTGCTATACCTACAGACAAGTAGCCCAGTGGGCTTAGCCTGTGAAAGTAGCCAGTATAAGTTAAAAAGATACACAGTGTAAACCACCCTATCAACAAAAACTGTATGCTTTTCCGCTTAATCATATTTAAAATTTAATTACAACCCGTTGTTCTGAGGTCAGAATCAACTTCCGTAGTCCTCACACAAAGTCGCCAACTTTTTCTTCTGTTTTTTTCTTTCGATTGCTTTTCACTCCCATACACGATTCATAAAGAGCAAGGTAATCATCAACCATGTTATGAATATCATACTTCTTTACCTCTGCCAGGTTTTCTTCTGTTATAACAGAACCGATGGTAGAGTCGTTAAGAATTGATTTTATTTTCTCAGACAGCTCAAAATCATTTCCTCTTGCGAACAATCCCTTAGGGTTTGATATCAAATCATTAATCCCCTCGACGTCTGCTCCTAAAAAAGGAACGCCAGCTGCCATTGATTCTAACACTACACATGACAGACCTTCGAAATTACTAGAAAGAATATTAAGGTCGACAGTTTTCATCAGACTTGGGACATCATTACGAATCCCTAAAAAATGAACCCTGTCCTCTAACCCTAACTCTTTGCTCAATTTAATATTGTCGTTTTTAGTTGGGCCGTCTCCCGCGAAATACAAATGATAGGATTCGTCTAGTCTTTGAACCGCTCTAATCAGGGTAGCCTGGTCTTTTTGTTTGGTGAAACTGGCTACCATCAGGATATTTTTCTTATGTTGAGGTAGTACCGTTTTATGAGCAGAATTAATGCGCGAAAGATTTACTCCATTATATATAATATTGACGTCCTTCCGCTCAATCCACGAACTTAAAACATGATACACTTTATGTGAGATAGCAATAAGCTCAGAGAACTGAGAATAGATAAACTTATCTATAGGACGAAAGTGAGGCTTACCAAATCTTCTGTTTTTATTATTATGTTCAGTTGCTATCAGTTTAACCTTTCTATTTGCAAAAGGACGGGCTAGTTTAGCCAAAGCTACCCAATATAAACTAGGGAATAAATGAGAATGAACGATATCGTAATTTTTATAGTATTTAGAGAGTTTCACGACATTGGAAAAGGAGTACAACTTAGCGTTAAAACTAATAACGTTAATCCCCTTTGATTTCAATTCATCTATAAAAATTCCCTGCGCTTGGCCCAACAACAAGATATCGACCTTAAAGCCCTCCTCATTCATTAGCGGTACAATTTCTGATACTAATCTTTCTGCACCGCCTGCAGATAAGGAATTAATAACATGTAGTACTTTTATCATCAGTGTCTGTTTAATATCAGTTATAATGCTACTATACCAGGTTCGCCGAATAGGAACTTGTGCTTGGCACTTCCTCTTTCTTATGTAGGAGCTCGTACAGTTTCAACATTTTTTTATTCCAGGTCAGGTTCTCATGAGCATAGCTTCTCATTTTTGCACTAACATCCTCGATGCGACTAATCTTATCGTAAAACTTCCCAATCTCCATCAAGTCGATAGTAATTTCATTTTTAAGTAGCCTTAGTGCAAAAGGAAAACCGTCTGGAAAATCTTCATCAATCTCCGTGTAAATGAACGGGATTCCGCGAGCACAATATTCTCGACTTTTTAGGGGTGATGTAAACTTTATGCCCTTCCTAAAAGTAGCTAAATTACTAATTCCGATATCAGTAGATGTAAAAACGCCATCCAATTCTTTTCCCTTCATAAAACCATGAAAGGTGACCAGATGCTCGATGCCCAAATCGGAAGCCTGCTGTTTCAAATTCTTAATTTCAGGGCCTGAGCCGATTATATCCAGGTGAAATTTGTAGCTCGTTGTATTATTCTTCAGGCCGTTAAGTAGTAAGTCCAGACCGTGCCACTTGCACACGTTAGCAACACAAGTCAACCTTATTATATCGTCGGTTTCCTTAGTTTCTTTTTTCCTCGCCGGAATATTTTCGAGCTCGATACCATTACCTATAACAACGTAAGGCGTTTTAACCTTTCTTTCATCATAAGTTTTACTAACAAGGTCGCGAGTAACACTTACTACAGCAGAAGCCTGCTTGAAAATTGCATTGTTGAAAAGCTTTAGACTTAGATAAAAAAGATAACTTTTTCTAAGAAGGGCTTCCTGAAATTTATTAGAAACAATCTCAATAATTACTTTTTTATCGGTTTCCTTCAAAAGCTTATAGAACCAGTAAGTTGGCAGATGGTTCCGTAAATAAACGATGTCGGTAGAATCGAAGGTTTTGAACAGATTGAAATAAGTTTCTTTGATACCTGCACTACCTTTTATTTTGTCTATCAGGCTTTTATAAGGTGGGATAGGACAATTCACATACTTTACATAGTCCCTGTTGACCGTTTTTTCTACGTCCTCACGGCACAAAAGATATAACTCTGTTTGAATTCCAAGATTGTTTAAGGCGTCAATTTGTATATATATTTTTTTTGTAACCCCGCTATCGGGATTATTATCATAGATAGAAACGTATTTGATTTTCATTGTCTTTTTGTTAAAGAATGCGCTGCTCGACTTCTAAGTCAACGTGAAACTCCTCCTCTACTTTATTCTTTATAATTCCAATCAAATCCAGAATGTCTTTACCGGTAGCATTATTGTAGTTGACAATAAAGCCTGCATGTTTTTCAGAAACCTTCGCTCCACCTACTGCGAATCCTTTTAATCCCAATCCTTCTATCATTGGACCCACATAATGTCCCGGCGGCCTTTTAAAAACACTACCAGCATTTGGAAACTCTTTAGGTTGCTTGGCCCATCTTGCTTCTTTCAAACGTTCCATTTTCGAACGTATTTCCTCTTTACTACCCAATTCAAGTTTTAACTCCACTTCGGTAATGATAAGATGGGGATTTTTTTGAAAGAAACTATTGCGGTATTCGAAGTTGATATCATCTTTTAAGATATCACTGAAAGTGAGGTTGGTTGGGTCAAAATATCTTACACTTACTAAAAGATCCTTTATTTCCTCCCCACCAGCACCAGCATTCATTACTACCGCTCCCCCTAAAGAACTCGGTATGTCATAGAAAACTTCCAATCCAGACAGGCTATGCTCTTGAGCTATTATGCTAAGGTCATACATGCTAATTCCGGAACGGGCTTTAATATGATTCCCTACTACCTCGACATTTGAAAATGTTCCATTAAAAATGATGAACTCTTCATCGTAGTACTGCTTTGAAAGAATAATATTGTATCCTCCTCCTATGATAATCTTTTCTGTAATACTTGTTTCAAATAAGTTGCGTAAATCTTCCTCAGTTTCAGGAACATAGG